>Ga0307514_10000431_pt1 | contig 91708 bp, 100 predicted proteins | sample 16_EM_MG_FD_203088 | JGI IMG/M metagenome (GOLD analysis project Ga0307514, IMG submission 203088) | Populus trichocarpa ectomycorrhiza microbial communities from riparian zone in the Pacific Northwest, United States - 16_EM | ecosystem: Host-associated > Plants > Roots > Unclassified | place... | reverse complement strand
CTGGTGGGTGGAAAGGGGGGGGATGAGGAGGAGAATGGGGGGGAGGAGGACTCTGTTGTATATATTGGTGATATGCTGGACCTAGAGGATGCTATGGAGCATGGAAAAGGGAGATAAGGTGTTAGTAGTCAACCCCCAGTAGTGACTAGGTCAGGGAGAGTGGTTAAGACAGGTCATTTGGGTCAATAAATACCACCCGCGGGTGGTCGGTTTCCCAGTCATGGGCGGTCACCCGGTAAAATACGTTAGTATGAATAAAACAAAAACGCTATCCTTCCGGCTTTGCCTTCAATCCAATTTTCCCCTCTATCGCTTTATCACTGCCGTCTAAAAAACCTGATATCCTCCAAAATTCCTCCGTGCGGGTGCGAGACTGTATACCGGAATCACGACATGTTTAACTCCAGTCCCGAAAAGCTTGCCCTGCGGCCGAATCCTGGTTGCTGTCGCGATGAAGCCACCTGTTCGGCACAGAACACCCAGCATAATCCCTCTCAACCAGTTGGAGGCGCAAGCCACGGCAGTATTGTTTGCCCAATCTACGGTTGTAATAGGAACCCGGCTTCCAACCCGGCCGCCAGAGTTTTCCCCAAAGCCGGCAATCTGAAGTGCGTTATCTTCCTATCTACCTCTTAGCGTAATATACAACTTAACCTATATTTAATACCTAGATATCATATTTTAAACATGCACAGTGAGGAACTTAACCATATGGGTATATGCAAAAAAGTTTTGTGTCACAAAGGGGTGGGTTTTTGTGAGCTTTTGTGGAGTAGTCCGCCGCCGAGCCACCCATATTATATTCCTAAGGGTGGCGCAGGTACTATACTGATGTACTTGATAGTCTTAGAAACATTCTAACATTAACATAGATATGCGTAATGACGAATCCTTTACCCAGTATCGGACACCAACGTCTTCGATCTATTCATACAACTCAGCTTCTTCCGCTGATGCGAGCGGACCATCTAGTAAGGTGGATCCGCGCCAATATCATGACAATATATTGGCCGTGCGCACTGAATACGGATGTGATATTTTGTTTACGCAGAACAAAGTTGATGAGTTTCTCCCTAGCGGGCCTTTTAGAGAAGACTGTCATCGGCTACATGAATCCCCGCAGATGCTATATGCAGATTCCACAGAACCCGATTGGGAACTATATTTCCAATTCCCGGAATAGTATCCTGAACATGTTTAACCGGAGGGGAGATACGAAGATTGGGAAAAAGGTACTTGGGAATTGTTCGAACTCGGTTTGGGCTGGTGAAGGAACACTGTTTTTGTATATATCGCCTTATTTATCGTATCTACACTCACTACTCCTCTCTACTTGTGTCATTTGTCTCACTTATCCCTTTGATTTTGACTAGTGCTTTTATCTATATATCAACAGCGTAGTTACTTTCCCGGTGTTCTCTCTTATGTTGATTTTATAATGTTAACACCACACACCATGATTCGGTTCCCTCGACTTCAGTGATGCATGACATATGGAGTCTTTAAGACAGACTCAATTGTTGTAGATAATGGAAGATCTCCCACAGGATCTCTAATTCTATTTTTAGTTTCTGACCGTTCTAATGGACACTCCATGAATATGCCGTGAGCCATTCGTCAACAGCTACACAAAAAAGTACCTCTATTAGGCTGCGTTGTGCATCTCCAAAATAATGGTGTTTTGGCTCTGTTAGGACGCTTTTGTGTTTCAATCGACATTTGTCAACACAACGAAACAACCACAAAAGATATAGAGAAAGGGACAATGGGAGCGAATTCATAACCATTGAAAGGTGTTCCTTTATCATTTTGAGTTCTCCATTTTGAGTCATTGTTGACCAGTGAGTGTCAGACGAGTGAAATAAGTGAGTGGACACCGGCGTCTTGGCACATATCGCCCTCCAATGCAATTACTCCACAACCATGACAACGACGCATATAAGACTTGGAGAGAGAAAGCTTGTATGCTAAGGAGTGTCTATCAGCGAGTAGGACCTGTTCCTTTGATACAAAGTAGCGACCCACACGGATTGTGTTTGTTTTGGCGAGGTGCGCCAAGTCACCAGTGTCCACTCACTTCTTTCACTCGACTGGTGTCCATTAGTACAGATAGACCGCCAAATTTTAGCTAAGGGAGGGTCTCCAACCGGGTGTTGCTGTTCAAGCTTGCAAACCAATTGGTCGGGTCGATGCCAAGCCACACAGTTCCATGTTTTGAATATTCCCGAATGGCTAGTAGTAGTGATCAACATCCAGGATACTTATATATAGGTGGCACAATCGATAAGGCGGTAGCGAAGAATTATGGATTACTAGCATTGGTGGCGGCTCTGCCGCACCCAGAGTGGCAAAGCCGGATGGTGTGGTTGATGGAATCTTCCCCTGAAACTTCTACCACATACCCATAACAACTTCACAAACATTTGTCCAATAAGGACTGGAAGACCCTGGAAGGTTGTAGGTCTCAAAACTCAAGGTCCTATGGTTAAAGTGGTTGTGGATTCTCAGTTTGGAAAACTGTAGTTCACAATCAGACATGGCTCTAAATAGATAGAACAGATAGTTGAGAACCCTCATGTGCTGGATGGTCTGGCCAGATGCAATATGTATAGAATAGCAGGCTTCAGACTGGACACAACCTGCATTGTCTGGCAGGACATGATCCAAATGGGTTAGCTGTTGGCTGGTTGGAAATCTTTGGCAAAAGTGCAAATCAACTATAGGCTGCGCTACGCACACACACACACGCTGAGCTCAATCCGAGCTTCCTGTGGACCCCTGTGTGACCCGCAGTTTATTGTCATCTATAGTCAATTCATAGAGATGTGTGCGTGGGCCTATGGAACTATATACAGCTGCCGGCCCGAGGTGAATGTATATCTGTTACTGCCTGCAGTCTTGGTGGTGATACCGGTACTATACACACTCTTGCTGCGAGTCCACTAGAGAGCCCGCTGGCAATTGAATGCCTCCTTTAGAGCCTGCTTGAAAGCCTGCATGATAGTCTGTTTGATAGCCTGCTTGAGAGAGTTGCGCTTCAAGCGGAGTAGAGTTTTCCACATGAAGCTTTTGGCTGATAGCAAACTCTGAGTTTGTGGAAGCTTTGCCTAATAAAACACTCTAAGTCTGTGAAAGCATTGGCTAATAGAATGCTCTAAGTCTGTGGAAGCTTTGATGCGAAGGTTAATGTAGCCAACCTACTTGTCTAAGTGCTACTGGTACTCTGATCACCATTACCGACACCATTGCCATCATCACCATTGCTATCATCACCATTGCCATCATCACCATTGCCATCATCACTATCGCCATCATCACCATTGCCATCATTACCATCGCCAACATCACCATCGCCATCATCACCATAGCCATCATCACCATCAGCCTCAGACCGGATGCCCACATATTCACCTACAATCGGTGGGAACTGGGCAGCAGGTTCTGCTGAAAAATCTGAGTAGGAGATCTGCTCTCCCCAAGCTGCAATTGTCTACTTTTACAGCAGAATGGAAGGCTGCAATTGTCAACAGCATGACCATGAGGCATCATGAGATGTTGTCGCGGTGGCCGAGCTAAAAATATGGTTCAGACTATGTTATCGACTGATGTCATGGTTTCAGCTGCCACTGTCCACCACCTGCCTGCCTCTTCAGGCCTCTTGTCACCTGCCATCTGCCTCCTCGTGCCTGGTGCCTGCAACTCAGCCAGTCTCTTGATTGAGCACCCAGGAGCATACATCGGAGCATATAGTCAACTGATATTCAGGGTGTCTTGCCTCTGGAGACATTAATGGACAGCGTGCTCGGGAGTGCACTTGAGAGCATCTTGAGAGCTTACTTGGGAGCGTATAGTCAAGCAGGATGGGAGTGTGGCATCGAGTGCGTTTGGGAGTGTATTTGAGAGCGTATATGGGAGTGTGCTTGAGAGTGTTTTGGGAGCTTACTTGGAAGCATATAGTCAAGCAGGCTGACAGTGTCATCAAGTGCAATTGGGAGTGTACTTGAGAGCATGCTCAGGAGTGTGCTTGAGAGCAGCTTGTGAGCTTACTTGGGAGCATGCAATGAAGTGCATTTGCCAGTTTTGTTGAATGCAGTATGATGTATAGTATCAAGCGCACATAATCAAATGCATATCATAGTAATCTAGTCAACACGCAGGTCCATAAGACCTCATACTGCCACATGTCAAATATGCTATGGATTACCATCCCAGAAACAGCTTCTCTATAAGTTAGGTGTCGCGTAAGGTCATTTTTCCCGGTGTAATACTTGCAAGCTAAGTTGATAAATTCGCAACTGTCAGTTTACCTCTGATCATGATGTAATGTATACATGCATTGTACCTACTTTGATTCTGTTTCACCTCCACATCTCAGAATTACCATATGATCAAAATTGATAGAGTGGCTGTACAAAAACACTCGAAAACTGCCACCAGATACCACAAATCGAGCATTTTCCATAATCATGCAATCAATTTCGAAGATATGCTCAATTTGAGACTGCAGTGTGCAAGAGCATTGAATTCTGAACACTTCATGTAAACATTACATTCTAATCAGAGTTGAACTCAAATACTTAATTGGGAGTGGATATTTGAGGATATTTGATGGGGTATGCCAAGCCATCGAAATGATTGAAGCTGTGAGTTGTCAGCCAATAAAAATCCTTCTAAGAGGTACGTACCACAAGTCAACCAATGAGAATGATTCGAGCCGACAAACCATGTGTATATATATTAGATGTATAGAAATACTGTGAAAAAGCTGTAAGTAATTTAATCAATCTTTGGTAAGGCTTTAACTTGCTTTGCTATGAGAAGGCTGTAATCATGATGCCGGTGCACTTCAGAAGAATGATAACCGCGGTTCTGGCGCTGTCTGGGGAACATCCGGCTAATAAGACAGATGGTTGCGTCTTTTCACAATCGCTATGCAAATTGTCGCCGGTTCTCGTGTCTCGAACCACATTGCAAACAGAAGAACTAGTATACCAATCGTTCCGTATATGAGGAACTGTATTTTATACTGTGTGTGAAATTGAACTTGCTATAATATCATGGCAAGAACACACTGGCCACTTCATCATGATACAATGACCGGCACTGACAAAGCACGATGCCGCGGTGGTGCATACCGCTGGCCTTGATGTACAGATTTCACTTTCAGAAGAAACATTCCCAAGAGGCGAATTGAGAGCTCTTTCCAGAGCAATAAGCGTATCGTAAGAGTAAAGCCACTAGCGAGAGAAGCTGGTAAGAATAAGCTTCGCACCGTACGAATAACCGAGCGGATCTGCAGGCTCTCCCGCACTACACTAGCATCGGTTACCGGATTTGCATTAGTCTAACTTTTGACTTGATGTTATCTGGATCTGGATTCATTCTCAATTCGTGACCCTTTGGATTCGCCTCAATGGTGTCGGATGTCTATCTTCTCCAGTGATAACATGCTATCTATTGCCGCCATAGCCTTAACACCAGTGTGGGTCTATATATAGCTCGGCACAAGCCGGCATGCCTTAGTGTCAAGTAGAGGGAGGGTTATGTTCTTGCTTTGCCTTAATATCTATATCTGCATTTAAGTAGTTCAATAGGTAGCTCATTCTGATAGGCCATAGGGTTCGATTGGGTTATGGCGGAGGAGACGGCTGGTTTAGAGACCACATAATGATCTGCGTAAGCCTTCTGCATGCTCTTGGAAAACAAGCTTTGTCTCGCTCGTAAGTTTTTATGCGCTAGTGAAAAAGTGAAAGTGTGGACACCTTCTGCATACATATCGCCAACCTTCATGGAATCTCGCAGGTCTGTAATACATACACTGGGTCCAGGAAAAGCCCTCAATAACCGCGACTCAGGTACTGTGCCTGCTGCACGACGTTGCGCATCGGTCTTGAACCCAGATTAAGCATTCCACCTCTGCTTTAAGGATAGTATGCAATTACAGTATGCATAATAACGTTTTGTGGCGCATCTGTCATTTCAGCCGCATGCATGTCTTGGAAACCTATTGCATGGCATCAACGACAGTAGATATGGCTCAAACAAATTAGTGTTGGCATCCTAGCGTTCCAACAGCTACTAATATCTAAAGCAACCTGGAAACCCCGAATGAGCCATCCGGTAGTACGTAAGCCTGAATCCGTCGATTGCCCAATTATATAACGTACGAATGAGACGATAAACACGTGGGGGTTTCGTGCGGCCAGTTGATAAACCGCGTTCCCTCCGCTGAACTTCAACACCGTACGCGCAATGGCTGAACCCCAGCATATCCAAACAATAGTGGTACGTGAACACCCTGCTTTTCCCGTAAGTATCACTGAAATGACCAGTGCGCAGCCCGAACATGAAGATTCTGCAGGCTACGTCTCTGCTGGGTATGGAACATCAACGGCTAGTCTATCCTCTTCAATCTGCGAATACGTCTACGAGAATGGTAGTTCCCCCGCTAAGCTTGCAGATCAAATGCTAATGGAGCACGTGATAGGTCGTCGGTATCACGCCTACTTCGGCCCTGACAAGAATCTGCAACCCACCGACGAGTTGGAGCAGGACCGGTAAGTTTCGCCCGCCTGTCAATGGCACCGACGGACTAACTTTCAAGGTTGGATCTACACCACGAGATTTTCCTCCTGCTGCTGGACAACCAATTACACAATGCCCCCATTGGTGACACCCCGCACCGCATTCTCGACGTCGGCACCGGCACAGGGATCTGGGCGGTGGAAATGGCAGATAAATACCCTTCAGCGGAGGTGATCGGAACCGACCTTAGGTGTGTGTGTACCTTCCCACTGAACCCCGCTGACACAACAGCCCCATCCAACCAAGCTGGGTCCCGCCAAACTGCCGGTTCGAGGTTGACGATGCAGAGCTGGAGTGGACATACCGACCTGTGCGTGCCCCCCACATCCCCACTCGCACCTATCCAACGGCGTAAGGATACCTTCGACCTTATCCACGTACGCAACCTTGCACAAGCCACCAACGACTTTCCGGCACTCGTTTCGCAGGCGTATCGCTGTACGGCTCCTGGCGGATATACAGAGCTTGCAGAGATGGGTACCGCAGCATATACCGAAGATGGGTGTAACCTTGCGGATTTCTCGGGGTTGCAGCGTTTCGTGGATTTACTACACCGGTCGATGGAGAGGCTTGGACGGCCTGCGCATTGTACGGGAGAGATGTTGAAAGAGGTTTTAGAGACGGCAGGGTTTGTGAATGTGGTGACTTCCATGTATAAAGAACCTTCTGGACCATGGCCGGTGGAAGAGAAGTTGAAGTTGGCGGGTGCGATGACCTTATTGAGTGGGCAGACGGGTTTTCAGGCGTATGGAATGGGTGAGATATGATAAGATATCTAGATAGGTAGGGGCTGATGTGGTGATAGCACCGTTTACAAGGATTTTGGGGTTGAGTGCTAAGGAGGCAGAGACGGTGTGTCAGGATGCAATAAGGGATATAGGGAATAGGAATTGTCGGGCTTACTGCAATTAGTGAGTACTTATTCTGTACGAGGTGGTGGCTGGAGGGCTGAGCACGAAGATATAGTTATGTTGTGTATGGACAGAAGCCAGGGGATGGGGGAGTGTGAAGCGGTGTCAGGTGAGAAATTGAGTTATCACAATGTTAGCGGTTCCTTTACACGGACGAACATGGTAAATAGCTTTCAATCCTGCGAGGGCATTTTATGTTAAGTATTCTTACGGTGGTAAGGAGGTATAGATTGTCGTTTACCCTGTGACGAGATGTCGGGCGGCTTTTTATCCCGTTTGATATACGTCACCTAATCGTTGAGGTGAAGCGGTATCTCACTTCTCTGGTTATGAAACAAACTATGAAGACCTTCTAGATTTCATAGTTTCCGCACCATCTAACCCAATACGCCTATAGTCGCTTACACTACTCAAAAGGCAATTCCTGGTACAGCTATTGAGAATGGAAGCAAGAACAGAACTCAATTCTTTCACGAGACTCTCGCGCGCGCCGATGTTCCAAAGCGCCGATCATCCTCGCCACGTTGGTGAGTGTTGTTCAACTGCGGAACACAGAACACAATATTACCATGAGGTAGAGTACGAGTGGGGTGGCTGATCATGGCACAGCACTCGTGTTTCATGGTCTATGTTTCAAGTAAAGAGCCGATGTGGATTCGCGTTCCCATCACATGAAGCTTTCTCGGTGGACAATACGATGTCGACCAACGAATCGAAATTGATCGACAATCCTGACGTCAAGTTAGCAATTCGGCATGCAATAGCGATGGTTAGTGTGCTCAAAAATGGGCCAATCGGATTGATATACACTATATATGGAAGCGTAAGTGCACATTCTACTACTGGTTACCGGTTAGCACATGCTAACTATCTCCGCAATCAACGATACCGGGACGCAGGTGGCAATCGTCCAGAGCATAGGTATGTAAAGGTGTCTCGGTAAAGCACTGACTCATAGTAGATGCATGGGTCCTAGGGGCCTGGCTATCTTGCAGGTTGCTGCTGGAACCCGGCGATTCGATTAAACAACCCACATTTTGTTATAGAGAAGGCAAGGGGTACTGACGTGGCGGCTAATTATATTATGAATGCAGACCACAATCCAATGGCTTCGTGGCGAATACATGCACGACGCCGCTCAGATGCTGTGCTAGCTGCACCAAATAATAACTTTTGCAGGAGCTTATTGGCAGAAGATTGGAATGGTAAGTGTTTAACTAGTACGAACGCAAGGAGTCCAACAACGTTCGTTTGAACTCTCTGCCCATTTAAGCCCACCACCCCTCCCCACAACCGGCCCCAGGCTTCAACCTCGAAATTCACCCCAAAACATGCCAGTCATCCCTGACCAAGCCAATCCAGAACCCGCTCCAGATGCGAATGCAAATGCTCACACCGAAGGCGAAGTCGAAGGCGAACACGACATGCTTATTCAAAACCTCCGCCACTCAAACCCAGAAGATCTTATAGCCGCCTTTCTTCGTGAGCACCGTGGACCAGTCAGCCCTATATTTCGCCGGGTACTCATCGCCGCCAAATCCTTCGACGTCGCAAACTTCCTCCGTTACATCATCTCCCCCGAATTCCGGCGTGCTCTCTGGAACGTTGTAAAAAGAAACAAATGGAACATATTTTTCCTGAGCCTTGGAATCCTTTTGATGTGTAATCCTTTGGCGATGTTGGGATTTGGAGCGCAGGGTGTGATTGCTGGTACGTTTACTGACCGCCCCTATGACGGGAGGGGCTAATTATGTGGCGCTATAGGAACTGTTGCCGCAGGGTGGCAGTCGACTATGGGTGGCATCGTATTGGCTGAATTCGCTGTTTTGCAGAGTATTGGCGCGACGTGGGCACCAGTTGTGCTTCCGGCGATTGGGAGTACATTGGCACGCAATGCCGTTAGCAGCATTGCTTGCGATGTTTTGGATGTAAGAAACAGAGTGAAACAATGTTGGAAGTCATTTTGGGGGGGAAATGACGGGGATGGAGAGGAAGACGGGCACAACCACATAGATGAGATTAGTATATAAACATTGAGAGAGTACGAGCGATTTTTCTTCGATGAGGAATACAACAATTATAAGAAACTACAATCGATACACAAAGTCAATTCAGATTAATCGTATACGCTTACCTCGACTCATTATATCAGAGACGTGGCACAGTCATTATTATAATAAACATTCAGAAGTGCGCTGTGGGAAATGTTTTCGAATTTCTGGTGGCGAAGGAAGGGGTGAGAATAAGCATTGCACCAATAACCGAGCGTACATACGACCCCGTCCCGCGCGCTTTACATTAAGTAGCCTTTAGCCTTAATCGGTTGACGAACCCCCCTGTTGTTTGCGTAACGATCTACACATGGATTAAAGATAAAGATTCCCAGTTTCACGATCATTGGGTCCTGTCGTGGGCCTAACCCTAACAGCGTTAAATAGGCCATCTAGTGGTAGCTGGCGAGGCCATGAAGAGAGCTTGGCACTGACAATCTGACGGCAATGTAATAGCGATGCCACGTTTTCAATGGAGGAGCTGGTGGTGAGATTTAAATATTTACAGGTACCTTAAAGTTATCTATGAATTCTCTAGATATGAAGGCTATGTTAGCTTAGTTTTGAACATGCCAATATGCTAAGGGCGGCTTTCCTAACGGTGACTGCCGTGCCCGGGTGTGGTAGCCAGATTAATCCCAGATTGTTATTTGTTGAGAATGTGGTGCCGATCTTGACTTTTAGTGAAGTTCCGCTTGGGGCGTTAGAAGCTAGAAAAAAAAGCTTATCGCCTTTCAAAAAATTGAACCTAGATTTATTCAATAGCCACTCTATACCACCACTCCATACCACTATACTACTCCATTTTACTTTCAATTTGAATTGTGTTGCCCATCATATATTCAACATATTTACTATTTTTTTAATGGAAAATCGATTGATTTTTTTCTAAGTACCGAAAATGCATGCTTTTTATATTATACGTACATAAGTACGTTTTCACTTTGTGAAATTTGGAATTACACATTTGAAAACATGTAATTACGCATTTTCTTAGCATTGAAAACGTACACACGTGTTTAACTTCACGTAGGAATGTTTTATACGTATTATATTTTCAGGAATATGTTCATCACGCATTAATAAACATACATCACGTATTCCTTATACCATAGGGAGTGTTTATATGAGTACCTACATAAAATTCCTTGTAACAGTAACACTCCCTCAAGGTTAGCCGATGTCCGGCCTTTATCGGGGTAATGTTAAACTGAAGAGTGCTTTAAGGACAAATGGTGTGGTGACGACGGATAGAAGAAAAATAATCAAAGACTCGGATAATATTCACGAGTAATCTCGAGATCTCATGAGTGATATATGATGATGAAGCGTAACCGAAATGGTACTAGTGCTGTGCATCTTCGCTCTGCAATGGTGACTTGAGAAATTTTCAGTATCTTCAATGATTGTCGAAAAGGGCTGAAGGTTGTAAATGGCCTCAAGAATTGTCAGTGAAGTTATGGTGGCTTGGGAGATTGTAAACAATTTAGTCCACTTCACCGCTACCAACCACCCACCACTTGGGCTCGAGCCTCACTTGCAAACGAAACCGGACGTGGAAACAGATGTACCCGAAGAAATAGACCACATAACCTAAATCCCTTTGCAAAGCGTAGTCGCTCTTCTTATAAGTTGGGCCTTGGGTTGCCCACTGAGCTGTGGCCATGTAAAGTATTATCATATACCCAATAGAAAGGAAGGTACAGCCGAAGAAGCTTTGTTGCTAAAGAGTATATCTGGGATAGAAAATAACTTCTGTTCGACAATCTGAATGTCACCTTCTTGTTCGCATTCAATGATTGTGAGGCTGGTGACTAATTGTAACTACATGCCGCAGAAAATTAGTCCCTTGAGTGCTATTCTGGCGGCTGGTCACATGGGGCGTACTATTTTGGAAACTCAGTTACTGGTGGCGCGGGATATGGGTACCACAAGCGAGAAGACCAAAACAAGGCAAAGCTCTGAATAACAGTTGGCCCCAGAGACTCCCGAAAGTAATGTCAGGAGTAATAGCATGACGGCTTGGATAATCACTTCAATATGGCTTATCCACAGCGGTGCATTTTACTCTGCCATGATATCAGCAAGTCAGATGACAACAATTGATTGCTTTGTTCGGTTGAAACAACAGAGAACATCATCGAAGGAGAATCTCAATTGTGGTCTTGTTTGGCTGTGAAATGGGAGAATCTCGTGGAGGGAGAACCTTGACGTATCTCAACATCGAGCGGAGCGTTTGGTGTGAAGGATTCTCACCTCGAGCCAGGCGCCCTACTTGGCTTGAAGGCGTAATACAGAGCCCGGAGGAACCTCAAGGCAACTCTCGACATACCAATTTTTGCGTAGGGTCCGGCCCTAGTCTTGAAATATCCTATGGCTGAATGACAGGATCAGATCCGAATGACAGGTAGGTAGACGGAATACTTCCATGCTTGAATGTAAGCCACAAGGTGAGCGGTAGCGGTATAGAGTGACTTAGAAGGTATCAGGCGAATTGCGAGTTGTGGGTACAGAAGTAGGGAGAGCAGTCACAACGCAACACAGCAAGAAAGTTACTGGCCGTATTACAACTCAAACGTCGTGGAAGAAATACATAACTTCAAGCTGATGGGATGGTGCGGCAAACGAAGGAACCGCAAGAGCAAGCACTGGATATGGCATATGGAGGAAAAGCACTAGGTAGAGCTTTTACATTGTGCCAGTAATTGTGCTTTTCGGGATTAGATGCGGAAGCCCCCCAGCTCTAACTAAGACCCTAACAGCCTAAGGTGATGAATCAGACCCACGAATTTGACTTCTTTCACATCATAAAGCTACCAATGGAAATTAAATCCACATCAGAAGCAACGCAGTGGACAAACCACATCCACAATGACATCATCACGGAGCCGTTCCTATCATAGTTGTGAAACGTGGTAATAGCGTGAACTTAGTAATCTAACGATGCTCAAAGCAGCTAAAGTGTGTCTTAGTCTGCACGGGACGGGCCGCAAAGCTTATTCACACCATCTATGACGGCCAAGGGGTTTGCAACTTGAATCAACCGGTCTCCGGTTGGCTGTGCGGATTGTTATCACACCAAGTTTAAAACTATCTAGAGCAGGCGGCTCGATTCAAATGGGATGCAGAGGGCTTCGTGTGGCAGTTAATGTGATCTTGGTTTAGAATGTGTACCACATGAAACTAACTCTGCGGGATATGTGGGGGCTGTTACACGTCGGCTGAAAGTGTTTGTTTGGAGTGATCATACCGGTGCCAATCCTTACATTTAACACTTTAAGTCCCCTTGCGAATATGGTATTGTCAGTCTATTGTTGTTGGAAACGGTAGCGGGCGCTGTGAGAAGGTCCAAAAGCGATATCGTTCTCTCTACTCTAGCGGTCTCTCTATATACAGAATGTCAAGGCCACATTGGCCGCTCCGCCATCGAGCGGACTCGGGCGCGAGGTTGAGCGGATTTCCAATAATTGTCACTCTTAAGTTTTAAACTTTAATACCAATAAACTTTCGCCGTACTAAATACATTTACCGACTCACAAATCTCACTCGCTATCCACAGAATGGATAATGTTGAAAGTAGAGGTAGAGAAGCTATTGATTGTACTATCTAAGACGGCTACAAGGCCATATATATATGGTCATACAAGTGCGAACGCGTATGTACTCATTTATGTATACTCGAGTAGATCCGGCTGAATGCCTTCAGCCCGACAACAATCTCCCAGCTTCCCATACGGGCCATCATCTCCGGCCATACGAAGGCTGAGATCTATTTTGCAACAGATAATATGCGAGGCAAACGTATCCAAATGCGCTTTAGCAAGGGATTGGGAGGTTTACGCTGATATGGATTGGAATGGGCTATCTTTTGCTGAACTCGTGCGAGTGACGAATTCCGCTAGTGGAACAAACGGCTGGCGATGGTTTGTATAGCATTCCCGTGTTCAACGAGCGCTCACAACGTCAGACGATGTGCTTCTATGGAAATCTGAAATACTCCACCGGCCAGTAGAGTATGACTGCAGATGTTTCAAAGGGCCCCCTTGCACAGACTTTCCTTGTGCACTCTGACCTGACGACTTCGAACTGGCCTAAATTTGCTATTTGTTCTCTTCTTCTAATGGCCGCTAAACTTCTGATGGGGTTTAATAGTGATCTGCCTCATATAATACGATAGAATAAGTCACTAGAAGCGAAAATGTGATCTGGTGCATTCACTCCCATTAGTCGCTCACAACGCACGTGCTTCATGATGTATCTCCCATTTTCAAGTCAACGCCAGGAGTCCGCGGTCCATGTTTCACGGGTGTGGAATCTGACAGAAGATGAGCATGCTGGATTTTGGGGCACCGACGTGGAAACCAGGCCCACAATATGATATCCCGGTATCAGACCACTGAATTATATACTCCACCTTGTGTCGTTACGTCGTAGTGTGTTACTAGAGTAAATCGTATTTTTCAACTGTGATCGGCGATCAATATAACGGAATAGAAATAGACCATGTTGAATGAAGATTGGTTAAATATAGACCGGTGCATGCATGCATCTGATGAAGAGGTGTGGTTGGTGATTTTTTTCTTTGGTCACCCACTTGGTCGGTAGAAGTGAGGCGGATGAGAGTTTCTGGTAGGTTCTGGATAATCCATGGTACAGGCCTGTTGAGTAGCAATGCAGGCGCCACCAATCAAGTATATTATGGTAATTGTTACTGCAAAAGGTACTTCGACCGTGCACATGCTGTTGTCACTCATGTATAAGTTAGGATTCCTACAAAAGACTTGCTTTTTCGAAAGAAGAGAATTCTCTTCAGCCACACCGACTTTCGTTTTTAACTTGAGCTGGTCCTCTCTTTGGTGGTAGATTGCGAACGCCTTCACAAATTTCACACAGCAGTCATGGCTACAACACTAGATCTTTTCAATGGGGATTTCAACGGCACAGAAGCAAGTCGTGCCATAATACCTAACGACGCCTACTCATATTGCGCAATCTACAGTTCACGCTGTAAGCTGTTGCGTTAAACTCGGCAATGAGTGCACAGTGTGCTAACCAGACCCTCCACTTCAGTGACAGTAGCGGGGGAAAGGTTGTACATCGATGGCGGAACCTTGATATTATATCCTAAAAATAATTTCACAACATTTTCTGAGATTAGTATGTTTACGCAGTACATTATCAGCAGCACCTTTATATCTCCCTAGATGTCTACCGTGAGAGCTAGCGCATATCAACATCTCATTGGAATATATCCTCGCTAATTGCCTTTTACATATATGCAGATACTCGTCTAATATGGATCGATTTGAATGAGCCGTTTGATTACACAAACTTTACACTAGGCTCTACTACAAAACCTCCCGAGATGTACACTGAAGTCGGTCAAGCGTTTGTTCCGAAGATATCCAACGACAAATTTTATGTATTCGGTGGAACCTACCCAAGGAACAACAAAAGCTCCGAATATTTCCAAGAACCTCCGGAACGCAACGCTGGCGATTTATGGTCATACAGCGGCTCGAACCGAACCTGGAAACTTGAAACGCCCTACTACCCAAACGTTCAACGGATAACAGACGGATCTGGAACAGTCGATTATATAGAGGAGGTAATCTATTATGCACAAGGCAACTACATTGATGCAGTTGTCCGAGACTTTCCCGAAGGAGGGAAACTTCCTGTTGACGGCTTGCTTTCACTCCACACCACCGATCCGCAGCCTGTTTGGAAGAACGAGACAATTCCGGGTGGGGCATCTGTACTCAAAGGATTTCTTCATTATGTACCCTTTGGAAAGCGAGGTGTGTTAGTATTCTTTGGAGGAGTAAGACTACCAAAAGGAACCTTTAATGGAGCATCCGAAATGGTGAGCTGCAAACCAACTAATCCATATTTAACTAGTAGTTGATGTATCCCCCTCCAGAGCAATATGAGTGAAATAGATATTTATGATATCCAAACGGCTTCTTGGCATTCGCAGACAGCTTCAGGGACCCCCAGTGACGAAGCATCGGTTCCCGGAAGCCGGTGGAATGGGTGCTCTGTAATGGCACCATCTCCAGACAATTCAAGCTATAACATTCACATATACAGCGGCGATCAGCCCGGGAATACCTATGATGATATCTGGGCACTTCTTATTCCATCATTCATCTGGGTTAAGATGTACGAAGGTATAAAAAGTATACGTGAGATGGATGACTAAATAGACTAATCCTGCTCAGGTTCAAATGGGGGTGCAGCCCATTCTTGTGCACGTGCGGGCCCCTTTATGTTTATGTCAGGAATTATTAGGAGTAGTTCATGCGAGAACCTCTTTTATATTTATGACATGGTGAGGTTAGAATGGACCTCGACGCAAGAGTTTGATCCCAAAGCTCGATATGAAATTCCACTGAAAATCAGCGACTCGATTGGTGGAGGGTAGGTGTTCGTTAGATTTTAATGATTGCTGATGCTGAAATTTCAAATTATAGAGCATCAGGTGGTGCAACAAGACGTACTCCGCTACACGGTTGGAGTTCTAAAGATGTTGAAGCAATATTCTCGACCGAGCCGGGAAAGCCAGGGCAGCAGTCGGGAGGTGGTAGCCCCAGCCAGCATGAGCACAGCAAGCTAGGGCCATCGAAGATCGCCGGACTTACCGTTGGCATAGTGCTTATCCTGGCAATTGTTCTCGGGATCTATTGGTTCGTTTGTTACAAACGCCGTGGACCAGATAATGTTTTGTCCGAACAAGACAGCATGCAGGTTTCCGGGCTGCCGCATTCGACCATTGAACCCGGGTGCTTGGACGAGCTACCTGAGGATCATGAACGCGAAATCTCCAACTCGGGAGCTGTTGCTCTTCCTCTTGCTGACCGACATCCTATCGAACAAGTATATCCAAGTTAGGGTGCATAACGCATGTTCTGTAGATAATTCAAATCACAAGCGGTTGTGCAGATTGAGGGAAGTGTTTTGTTCTCGATGATACGGAGAGGCCGTATTGTATCGGCCGTTCTTTTTTGGCGTGTGGGAGAAGAAAAGCTGGGTAATGGAACGGTGGGGGGTGCGGCAGATGGATGGAGTTAAGCATGGAACGAGGAATGTAGTTAGAATATTTGCAGTGCATACCGATACCGGTTTTAGGCTATGGAGACAGACTATTGCAGTACAGTTGAGTCAATTCATGGAGGTAATTCATATACTGAATAGGGTATTCACTTCTAAAATCGGCTCCGGTTTTGCAAAATGGCTACAATTTTGTTATACGACCTCAACAACCTTGAGGGTGATCTCGTAAACCAAACTTATGCGACGTCTGGGTACGAGAGCGCCATTTGTGGTAAGACGGTATATAACTGGGCTCTCGATTTGCCGATGGAATTGCTTAGAAAGGTCTGGAATGAGGTCACCGAGTGGACTCACACGTAGACTCATTCACGATTGCTCACTCGCCAGTCGGCATTCGCCACTTATTGCATATACAGGTCTCAGCCGGAGATGAGTCTCGTATGGCCGGAGACGGAGGTGTCTTGTATGGCCGGAGACGGTGATGTCTCGTATGGCCGGAGACGGAGATGTCTTGTATGGCCGGAGACGGAGATGTCTTGTATGGCCGGAGACGGAGATGTCTCGTATGGCCGGAGATGACTGCTGACTCTGATACGGGCTGATGGCATTCAGCCGTATTTGCACTTTCATATATATTGGCCTTGTGGCCCTCTTAGCAGTGATCTCAATAGTTCGGCCAGGCTAGTAGCCGACTCGTCGCCCGCGGTTCAGCTCAGTGACAGCTCTATGACAGCTTCCAAACCGCGGAGCAGTTAAGTAATAGGTCAGGCTGATAAGCCACGGCTCATATTAGGTTTGTGCCGGAAGATGGAATGATGAGGTCATAATGAGAGTTTTTATGTTACTGGCATCGCTACACACTTCATAAGTTGCACATGCCGCTGCTGGGAGAACAATCACCAATGTCAACCTGAGATTCAAGTTCTCTCTCTTCGCTCTCCAGCACTCAGTGTGCAGGACCGGAAATCTCCCCACCACCGACCTTTGCGGAATGTACACAAACTCACCCTCCAATTGAGTCCAATGCAGCTGTAGAGGAGGCGCAATAGTTATGACCTTGTATATAAAATACATGTTCGCAGGCAGGTAGCTATACTCTTGCTTTCACCGGCTGGAATTTTCCTGCTGCGAGGCTGCTCAGGCTTTTCTAAGGCTGCTCTATCTTGCGCAGTCCAGCTGGGTGGCAAAGATGCTTAGATAGCGTAGTTTCATAGCTGCCACGAACTGGGCCGGGCAATTGAGATCACTGCCTCTTAGATAGAATACAATCAAGCTTCTCTAAGCATCACTATTTGAACACCACTGTTGTATGGAACAAAGAAACTGCTGTTTGTGTGCGTGACTGCTTTCTACAGCTCTTCATATATTCTCACATGAGGGCCAAGCTAGCTAGCTCTCTTCTCTAATACAATCATCATCTCAAAGTAACGGTCACTCTAGACTCTTCATCTGTATCGCACATTCAACATTGCCGATTCATGGCTTCTGAAGTCAGCCACTCGTAGTACAGGGTAATGCTGGCCTCCAGAAGCATCGTTAGTAGCGCCATTCTCCAAAAGTAGACAGATAATGGAGTCATGGCCTCCACTAGACTCTAGAGGCAGCCTGTAATGCAGATCCATACTGTCTGATAAAAGCGTTTATATCAGTGCTAGTATCTAAGAGGAGTCAAATAATAGATTCCTGACCGTCGAAGACAGCATCCTGCAGCACATTTCTGCAATTCTGATCGGAATTGTTGACATCGGCACTATTATATAATTGTCCAGCAGAAGCTAAATAAGAGACTCGTGACTTTTGCCAGAAACAGCTTGGAAAGCATCGAAATCACTGGCAACAGCGCTGTTACTCAAAAGCAGCTGCGCAATGGCTAAGTGTCCATTAAGAGTTGCAAACTGAGATGGGGTCCATTCTTGCCGGTCCATTCTTGCCGGTCCATTCCTGCCGGTCTTTGGCAAAGGCATCCATACCATTGTTTTGAAGCCAAGCTGCCAATTAGCCAAACCACATCCAGAAATTTACCCCCTGCTGCCATTCACAGTGCATTTTTAGAATATCCTAACAATACATATCTGCACATTTATCTAATAGCAAATGCAATATGTTCTCATCGCCGAGGGCGAGAAACAAGCTTCAAATTAGTGGTGTCATGTTCATCCCTTTGATGCTAATGTCTACATGTTCCAAATGCCATCATGAATGCGAATACGCTTTTAGGCTGTTGTTGGTAGGAAGGCATTACCATATCAGGTTGTGGTAAGCAGGGTTTCTAACAGTCTGACTTGGTGGGCTGATATCTACTCTATTCCGGACTATAACCCGTCGGGCGAGGATTATTAAACTACAGGACTACTGGGCTCACATGTAAGCCAAGTGATAGTTGGGTGAAGCGAGTGATGCAGCATTGACTGGCCTTCATTTGGATTGGAACTTTGACACACCTGTTAGAAGGTTCCTAAGCCCAGCATGGGAATATGAGTTGCATGTCATGTAATTCATTATGACCGCCAGTCAGGTTGAAGTGCTTGGAGCGATAACACTTCCAGTGTCAATCCTTACGTTTAATACTTTAAGTCCCCTTCCAGACAGTTCAATATCGCCAAGCCTACATTCTGAACTGTCAACATGATCTAATCCGCATGAACATGACCGTCTCCATCCCCATCACCTGAACCCCACAACCTTCTCCACCATAGTTTCAGTGGATCCCCCACAGCACCCCACAGAACCTTGCCCGCCGCATAACCTATCACGGTACCACCAGCCGCCGCGAAAGCGATAGGCCCCCACGTCATTGCAATACTCTAACAAATAGCAAATGCGCTGCCACTCACGACATTGCCGATGAACGATTGCACCGCCGTTGCAATAGACCCTGTAGCTCCACTTGATTAGCCGAACGCGTAGAAGGCGCAGACAAACGCACCTGCAGTTGGTCCCAGCACTCCAAATCCGGCCATTGCCAACGGGTTACACATCAGGAATATGCCGAAAAGTATTTTCCCTTTGTGTTTCCATACGCCCTTTAATAGAGCCGACCGGAACTCTGGGGAGGAGAGGTATCGGATAATTGCTTTGATGTCGATGCTACGGATAAATTTGCGTAGCAGTAAACGGATTGAGCCATTGTGGTGTTTAAGAAGGGCTTGGGCTAAATGTGGATTCTGTTGGAGGAAGTTATGTATGAGCTCGTCGTCTGAGCCTGAGTCGTCGGAGCCTGAGTCGCCTGAGCTTGAGTCGTCTGAGCTTGAGTCGTCTGAGTCCGGTTGATCGTGGAAGTCTGGCATGTCGCAAGGTAGATTTCGAAGTTTCGGTGATGAGGAGGGGCAATTGAACTAAGTTCAAAAGAAGCTGTGGCTCTACGGTGATTAAGTACTTGCTATGCATCATAAGCGTCCGTCAGTTTATTGTTCCATACAACTCGCATGGCGCACCTCAGCGACATATTACCACCTCATGCATACGGCCCAGGCGCCTTACTAGGGGTGTGGGCGCGACCAGCGCCCACACCTAACAAGCCACCAGCCACTAACAAGCCACTAGCAGGCCACCTCAAAGCCACACTCCCACCCTCAGCTCCCCGCTCCCACATCTATCCAACTTTGAGCTCAAATAACTCCATGAGTTTTACTTTGACCAGGATATTGTTTATATATGAAATTTAGTTAACAAGATGCTCTTTCATTTGCTTGTCTCCTCTTTTAGTTTCCTCTAATATTCAAGGAGTGGTTATAGATCAAGTACAGTGGCTTAGACCCTACTTAGCACTGTTGATGCTGCTAAGCACTGCTTAGCACTGCTGGTGTTTTGCGTCAGGTAAATTATTTCTACCTGATGATGAGATACATGTTGTATACCATCAGGTAAATTTTTTCTACCTGACACTTAGATACATGTCATACACCATTAGGTAAATCTTTTCTACCTGACTGTAAGGTACATCTGTGCTGAGTGACAGCTTATGACTCAAATATAGAGACTGACCAGTTTACAACCAGTATCAGGCCAATGATAATTCCAAACTCATCTGTATAGAGTATAGCTACTCTGTACCAAAGAGCTGTGAATTTAACCAAGGATTGGTGGACTTATGGGTTGACTGCTAAGGGAAAATAAGGAAAAGGAAAGGTGTATGGTCCAGCTTGACTGAGTGCTAGTGGAAGCGAATTGGCGGGCGGGAATTGACCAACGGCTAGTGGGGGCCAGCAGCAATTGCCCTCAGCTGGCAAGGGCGAGCAGCAATGGCCATCGGCTGGCAAGGGCAAGCAATTTGGCCAACGGAAGGGACAGAAGATGGTGGTGGAAACCTTGAGCTTGAGCTAAAAGTTTAAGCTTGAGTAAGAGCACGGGCCCTGGCCAGAGCAAAGCATGAGCGCAACCAAGAGTGGGAGCAAGCGCCAGAGGATGTGGTTCGCCAGAAGCTCAGCCTAGGCCACAGCCCGAGCTCGAGATTTTGCACTAAAAGCCGATACATTGGAGGGAAGCAAGGAGGCTAGGAGCGAGGGAAAGAAGGTATATACAGAGGAGCGGAGTGGCAGTGGTTGAGGCAAAGCAGCGCATCCAGCTTCAAAAAACAAACACACAGCATCTTCTCATACTCTCTCTCATACAAACACATCTCCCGCACCTCTTCTCACTGCCCCCCCCGATCCCAACACATAAAACAATGTCGTCAAACTCCAACTTCACCTACATCCAGTCAAGCCATGGAAGCCAGGCCTCGGAAATCGGCAGCAGCAGCAGCAACACCGGTCGCCAGCTCTGCAGCAACACCCACAAACAGGTCACCTCCCCAGCATCCCAGCAGACACAGGGAGACAGCCGGCTGACCTCACTCAACACTCAGTATACATACCACCTCGCGCAAGATAGAACGACTGCCCTGAGCACACAGTCAGGCACGAGCGGTCAGAACACACCCCATGTTGACATCAACATCATACTCCGATCCCTCACTGCCGCTCTCGAAGCCCAGGGCGGACAAGGCCCAACAGCAACCCCATGCACACAAGGCATAACAACCACGAGCACTGGCACATTAGCCGAACTACAAGGTAATGACTCCATGCTCCTTTCCATCGAAGAGATATTGCCAGCATTGGACATAGCAGTCATGCAGTCTATATACACAAATGAGTTCCAAGCCACACAGCTTCTAAAGATCAAAGCTTCGTTCACCTACAAAAAGAAATGCCCACAATATTACTCTTTTGGCACGGGTAAAGCCAGCCACAACCTCTGCACGAGCTGCAAAGACGTTGACCTCGAAGAATACGAATCAATATTCCACCTGATGCACCCATTCATGGTCTATGGCATAATCATATGCACAATCGCACTGCCACCTCAAAAGCTCCCACTCACTTTTGCCATTATGACATGCATCCATACACTCTACGAACACCTCCGCACACACACATGGGACAGTTTACGTAAATTCCACATCGTATTTCACCAACAGAGAATACACTGATGGGTATAGAAACCCTCAAGCGGGAGCTGCCCCGACCACGGCCTCGAAACGGCCCAACAATGCAAATATATGCCCGCCGATAATACCTGCCCCATGAATTGAGGACACACAGTCGGGGCCCCGCATGGCCCAGCCAACCGCAGCAGCTCCAGTGACGAGATCTGCAACAACTACAACAAAGACACCTGTACCTACCCAACCTGCCGCTACAATCACGCCTGCACGATATGCCAGTGACCACATCCAGCCACACAGTGCAGCGAAAAGCAAGCCGTGCCACTCAGCCAGCGCATGACCCGGCCGCAATAGGGACCTGCAGGGCCCCTAACGGACCATGGGACGATGCCACCATGGCTCCAGAGCCATCAACTCCAGTTTCCGTCCACACTCATAAACGCCTGCCAGCCAAACGTCAGATTCCACGGACCTCTACTCAAAACAGGATGGGATCACCGGCTACAGAATCATCCAAACCCAGGCCTATGAAACACGCTCATAGATATAATCCACTACAGCGCTTTCATCGGCTATACAGGCCCACCGCAATTCATCCTTGGGGACAACCTGCCATCGGCTCTCAATGACCCCACCTCAATCACAAAAGTCATTGAACAACGCATGTCTACCAGCCAAATCATCACACTCACAACCCTGCCAGCCAAATACATAGCATCACCACCTGGACTTGCACCGAAGTACGATGGCGCCTGGAGGAGAATCCACCACCTATCATCGCCAAGTGGGCACTCAGTCAATGACCATGTACACCAAACGTAGCGGACACTCACATACACATGATTCGATGACGCCATAGCCGCGGAACAGGCCTGCAGGCCCAGCGTAGTTTTAATCAAACAAGACCTCACAGATGCATTTCGGCACATCCCGGTACACCCCGACAACTGGTGGCTACTAGGATTTGGCTTGATGGGAACATGGTGGTGGGACCAGTTCCGCCCATTCGGCTGCCACACATCGCCAGCCATCTTCGATCCCTTCGCATCGGACTTGGAATTGATCCTCCAAATCCAATGGGGTTGGGAGCATACACTCCACTACATTGACTACTTCCTCGCCATCTTCCCGCACTCCACAACATTCTCAGACGCACCAAACAGGTTCAATGGAGACTTCAGTCAGATCTGCAGGTACCTGGGATTCCGAGTCAAGGATGAAAAGAATGAAGAAGGATACTGCATCAGATTCCTCGGCATAGAGATCAACACAGAAGCAATGGTGGCACGCCTGCCACACCATAAGCACAAGAAAGCAATGGCACTAGTCAACTCCACACTGGCACAGCACTCAGTAATACACAGAAGCTTGGAAACAACTGTGGGCTTCTTGTCATTTGCCATGAAAGTGGTGCCAGCCAGCCACCCCTTCCTCCGTCGACTCTACGATACCCTCAGTGACATCGCCAACTCACCACATCAGAGTCTCGTCGGAGATCAAGAAAGGCGTCTTCTGGTTGCAGATGTTCCTTCTACAATGGAACAGAATCCGACTCCTACACCACCCGTGGTAAATGCTACGGCTATGGACAGACGCATCTGGACAGACAGGAATCGGGGGCTATTTTCTCAGACCAGGAGAAACTCTGTCGAGCATACACACACCAGCCCAGCACTTCAGTACCACTGACCCACAGCGGCACAATGTGAAACACATCAACTTTAAAGGAATGTATGGAGTGCTACACGCACTGCCCACCTGGACAACCCAGTCCAGTGCCAGTAGGATCAAACTACACTGCAATAACGAGGCAGTCGTGGCAGCACTTGCAACAGGAAGCATCAAAGGCCAGGCAATCAGCCCGCTCTGGAAAATAGCCATACACATAGTACTCCACGATATCGAGCTACACTGCGTGTGGATCACAACCAACGAAAACGCTCTTTCTGAAGCACTTTCACGATGGGATATAGAAAAAATCACTAACCTCTGTCCAAATTTACAGTAGAAATCACAAACGATGCACCTGACACCTGGTAAGAGGATTGCAACCTCCCCCTCGTGGCCGCACGATATCTCTGGTGGTGACTCAGCTCCCCGACCTGATGTACATACACCACCCCAAACAATGACTTTGTCCACTTCTGCGCAGTACGAGGAGTCACGCCCTTCCCAGCGTCGGAGCAGCTACTCTCACTGTGGACTGCCAAACTCAGCAAATGCGGCCTGTGTACAAAGACAATCAAAAGCTACCTCACAGGCCTGAAGTCACTCCACATCAACCTCAGGCTCAGCACCAAGCCATTCGGCAACCATCGTCTGCAGCACATCTTCAGAGTAATCAACCGATTCCATGGCGAACCAAACAAGGAGGAACACCGTCCAATCACACGTAGCCTACTCATCGGTATCCTCTCACTGCTAGACCCAAACGACCCACGTGATGCGAACCTCTACGGCACTTTCTGCATTGCACAGGCCAGATTACTGTGGACAGGCGAAATAACATGGACAGCGAACGACCTAATTCATGGCCACATGGAATTCGCACAATGGAAACTCACCTGAAGATCTATCCAATTCGAGGTGGACCAGCTACTACTCACACTACGAAGCTCGAACACCTACCCCTTCCACAAAGGAGTCACAATCACACAGTCGGCATCTAACAACGCCTCCTGCCCTGTCACAGCTACGCAGCACCTGCACGGACTCTTGCCAAGCTGGACCCCACTCGCCCCTCTCTTCGCCCGCCCCGCGGGGGATGGCCCAGGAAGTGAAGCATTCACACGAGAATACCTGGTCCAGCACCAGCGGGAACTACTCCGACAGCTGGGAGGCAGGGGATCATACTCGGGACACTTGTTCCGACGGGGATCAGCAACATCGGCGAAGGTAGCAGGGCTGGCCGCAAACGAAATTGAACTACTCGGCCGATGGTCATCAAACGGGTACCAAGCCTACATCGACTACCACCCCGAGCAAGTCTTCCATATCACCCGCCGCTTCCAAAACTCACCAGAACACTCCCCATAACACCCACTCCACATCATTTGGGTGCTGCCGCCACAGTTGGGATAGTCAACGTGATGCGGCGGCCAAAGTGGCGGACTCTGCTCCCTCCAGCTGGCACCACTGTTTGACACATCGTTTAGTGTTTCGTTCTGGACTGATTTGGTGACGGTTCTAGCGTGGGAATGGTTTTTGAATATGAGAAAATCAGAAGGATGTACGAAGGGAGGAGCGAGTCCACTAGATGGTCCACCTTGACTGAGGGCTAGTGGAAGCGAATTGGCAGGCAGGAATTGACCGACGGCTAGTGGGGGCGAGAACCAATGGCCATCGGCTGGCCAAGGAGAGCAGCAATGTCCATCGGCTGCCTACGGCAAGCAATTTGGCTGATGGAAGGGACGGAAGATGGTGACTGAAACCTCGATCTTGAGCTAAAAGTTTAAGCTTGAGCAAGAGTATGGGCCCGGGCCAGAGCAATGCACAAGCGCAACCAAGAGTCGGAGCAAGCGCCAGAGCCAGTGCTCCACCAGAAGCTCAGCCCGGGCCACAGCCCGAGGTCGGAGTTTTGTGCCAGAAGCCAAGGGATGGGAGGGAAATAAGGAGGCCAGGAGCGAGGGAAAGAAGGTATATACAGAGGAGCAAAGCAGCAGTGGTTGAGGCAAAGCAGCGCATCCAGCTTGAAAACCTACCCACCCGCACCTCTACATGTACCAAAGGCAGCCCTGTATGGTTTTCGACTCTAACACCCAGCAAATTGGCTGTCGGCCAGGAATGGGAGAGTCCAGGGGGAGCGGTGGCTACAGGGGTGGCCTCCGCTCCCCCCAGGCGACACATCTGTTTTATGCATCGTTTACTTTTTCGTTCTGGTCGGATTTGGTGACAGTTCTAGCGTGGGAATGGTTTTTGTATATGAGAAAATCAGAAGCACGTGTTGCGATAGTGAAGGGGAGAACCGTGTGTATTGGCTATAGAGCGATGTCTGTCTAGGTACAGGTCTAAAGGTCCAAGATGCATAGGGAATGGAAGAGTAGTGTGAAGTCTAAAAGAGCAGTCACAAACCTTAGGCTCTATCAACACTTCCCCCTCTTGCTGCGCTCCATAACAGGCAGCAGCAAGAACATCCAAACTCCGAAAACTTCCCCCTCTTGCTGCGATCTATAACTAACAAACAGCAGCAAGGACACAGAACTAAGAAAACCAAGGACGAAGGACCCATCTGGCCGGCTCATAGCCGTGGTGCAGGAAACTCCCCAGAAACCTACTCCATCCCCGGAACATAAAAATAGTAAAACCTAAAGTGAAAGTAAAACGCCCAACAAAGGTAAAATTGCCACTCATGACAGAAACTCAATAACAAAGAAACTTAAAACAAAGTGCACTGCAAAACCAGTCAGGCAAGCCCCGCGAAACCACAGACAGGCAAATAGTAAGAATAGCACCCTGTGAAACCACAGACAGGTGAGCCCCACAAACCCACAGACAGGGAAATAGTATGACCAGCACCCCGCGAAACCACAGACAAGTGAGCCCTGCGAACCCACAGACAGGCAAATAGTAAGAATAGCACCCCGCAACACCACAGACAGGTGAGCCCCACGAAACCACAGACAGGCATTACAGTAGATCTCTCTGACCACAACACATATTGTCACCAGATACAGCCAAATTGGCATGGGCATGACCTTTCCGGCGCTTAAAAGTGCCTCTTCGGTCTATATTTCGCTTTTCGGGAAGGAGTTCCCAGCAGTTGTCCTGCTTGTGTCCTTCTGAATCACAGTAGGTACAGGTAGGACGAGGACGGTGCTTTGGATTGGAGAAAAGAGCTGCTCCGGTACTGGCGTCACCAAGCTCGGTAGTCTGGCCTGCAGCTCGTCGACGGTCTTCATCACGGAGTTGGGTAATGAGCTGTTCGTCATCGATGTTGTCATCGGCTGTCTGGCGGAAGGATTGGGTAGTAGCCGCAATAACGCTTTCGTAGCCTTTGTCGAGACCATTGAGAAGCACCGATGCCTCAATTTTGTTACTGACTGTAGCACCAGAGCTGCGAAGCTGCTGGACATGGGAGTGGTAGGTGTCAAGATAATGATCCATCGGATTTCCCTTGAACTCAGGTTTTCGGTAGTGAGCAAGCTGGTGAGTAAAGAGCTTTTGCCAAAGATAGAAATGAGCAGAGAATCCCTTCCTTTCATTTAGGTTCTTCAACTTTCCCCACAACTCAACCGGATTGCGGATGGCTTCAACACAGTGTTCGGCATGTTCATCAAGATAGAGGAAAATCGTAGTAGTAGCTCGTTCGGCATCTTCATCCCACTTCGCAGCGGCTGCATCATTGTCATCGGCGGTACTGGAACGGGTTCGGCTGCTACTGGCATTCCCGGTACCAGAGCTGATGGGAGTAGGGCGTAGAAGGCGTTGACAGACAATCGACCAGAGACTGTCTCAGATTAGCAACATCTCCATTTTCGCCTTCCAAGTTACATAGTTGTTGCCAGGAAGTGTCGGCACGAGATGTTTGTAGGAGGATGACGAGGCGGGCGAAGGGTTCGGCATTATGTAGCGATAGGTTTCGAGTATTATAAAGATTGAGATAGAGAGACGACCACCGGGCTCATAACCTGTTGCGATAGTAAAGGGGAGAACCGTGTGTATTGGCTATAGAGCGATGTCTGTCTAGGTACAGGTCTAAAGGTCCAAGATGCGTAAGGAATGGAAGAGTAGTGTGAAGTCTAAAAGAGCAATCACGAACCTTAGGCTTTATCAACAGCACGTACTAAAGGATGAGCGAGTCCACTAGCTACCCCATATGATTTCTCCACCACTTGTGGTTGGAATTCATTTCCCTTGCTGCCTGAGTCTCTTCAGTATGCTACAAGGCTACTTGAGTGCAGCTTGGCAGTTTCTAGGGACAATGAAATGTCACTTGGGCAAAAATTACCTGAGTTATAGTACTATAGAGGGTCTCCCACTTCAGCAACTCAGAACTAGTACCTATCTCAACAACCACCAGCCCAAATCTGCCAAGACTGACATTAGTTGACAGCTAGCATACTGTATATGCTCTAATAGTATTACCAGTGAATTCCATTGACAATTGGTGATAAAACAGGGGGGGTTAGGAGGTGGGCAAAAATCCGCCAGCTTCATAGACTCTCACTCACATTTTCATATTACTCAAAATTGGACCATTTGACTTGATTTTTGGATTGACATGTAGGCCTTGGAGTTGTCTATTATACTGCTCTCTCTGAGATTCTCTCCATTGTGTGGTTGTTGAGTAATTTGCAATTTTGAAAAAAAAACCGGGATTTACAAGGTGCCCCGCTACCAGCTTGTTAGGTGTGGGCGCTGGACGCGCCCACACCCCTAATAAGGCGCCTGGGCCGTATGCATGAGGTGCTACATCAGACTGCAATTTCCTTGGCGCAATATCTACTCTGTAGTTACCGACTTCTGGGACACGAGATTCCGATGCGACTCAGTTTTATCCAGTGTATCCATGAATATAATTCAAACCCTCTTTGGGGTCGTATTCTAAACCTACTTCCCATAATATTGAGACATCGTCATGTGCCTCACACACTCTTCTAGCGGGGAGAGGACAGCTGCTACTTCTTATACAATACCGTCGACGGAACATAGAAAAGGAGGTAGTTAGTTTGTTATTGAGCAAATTCAATATGCTCCTGGATCTTTGATATATATTACTAGGTATGGTGGCGGCTTCGCCCCCCCCTTCGGTAAAAAAGAATCCTAAACCCCAAAACCCATGATATCCAGCCAGCTCTCAGCCGGTTCACATTACGTCTAGCCAGCCGAGAGCCAGCCCATCGAGATTGCGTCCAGCCAGCGCAGAGTTAGCCCGTCCAGATTACGTCCAGCCTGCCGAGAGCCAGCCCGTACAGCTATCCAAGAGCTAACCCGTCCAGATTGCGTCCAGCCAGCTGAGAGCCAGCCTGTGCAGATCGCATCCAGCTAGCCAAGAACCATCTCAGAGTGAGTATGTCAGGGTTGTCTAGATCGTCTTCAGCCGGCCAGAAGTCAGCCCGTCCAAATCATATTCAGTTGACCAAGAGTCAGCTCATCCAGATCATCTCGAGCTGGCCAAGAGCCAGCCTATCTTGACCATGTCCAGCCAGCAGAGAGCTAGCCTGTCCAAATCGTATCCAGCGAGCCGAAAGTCAGCCCATCTCAATTGCCTCTAGTTTGCAGATAGCCAGCCTATCCAGAGCACGTCCACCCGTCTCGATTGGCTCCAGACATTCGAGAGCCTGCCTGTCCAGATCGCGTCCAACTACCAGAGGGCCAGCCCGTCCAGATCATATCTAGCCAGCCGGCAGCCAGCCCGTCCAGATCGCATCCAGCCAACGCGTCTAGATCGTGTCCAGCAAGTTGAGAGCCAGCCCACCCAGATTGCGTCTAGCCAGCTTGGATTGCTGACCAATAGCTGTTGTGAGAGCCACACTCAAGCAAAGCGCCACAGTTCACTAATCATGACTGAAAAAGACCATCTACCAACCAATGAGCATTCTGTAATTTGCCACAGTAAGATGGTACGTACCACCATCAACCAATGAGAATGCTTCGAGCCGACAAACCATGTGTATATATTATAGATGTAATTAGACTCCTAGCCTACACCGCAGCCTCTCGTATCATTAGTATATGCATGTACTCTCCAATGGGGGCAAGCTCTTAATCTTAAATGAACTGGTCTCATTTAGAATTTGCCACGACTGAAATGCAAACCGATTTTCCTCGTATCATTGTGAGCAACTGTATCCACTGTAATACCATATTTGGAATAGTGGGTAAGTTCGGAATAACTTCGGGGAGTAGTTTTGGGTTGTGGCTATAAACCGAAGAAGGTCTGCGCCACCTGGTCAATTCTTAGATAAGAAACAGCACAGCATTGAAAGTTGAGTGCTCTCAGAAGTTCCACACAAGAGGAGCTATCTATCGTAAGTTATTAATGTAGAGAATAGTCGAAAAATGAGACTGGAGACCGGAGAATGTAGGGTGCACACGGGGCCTTATCCCGAGCGGTTGAAAGCATTACTGTTAGAATCCTCGGTGGTGAGTCGGCATCATAGTCAAGCACTCTCAATGTTCAGCCATGACGGAATCTACACGTACCCTGAAACTGCAATGCAGCCTCATTTCTTCAAGCGTATGAGCACCCCCACACTTACACCCTTCTAACTGAGCATTGTTTATGCCGTAATGTGTTCACTAACGAAGACTCTGAATCTCAGCCATCCTTAGGCGGTTGCGCGAATCGAAAGCGAAGTAAAACCTAAACAGAAATCTCTCGTTCAGGAAGAACTTGTTCGTCCCTCTCCAGCCTCTCCAGCTCTCCTCTCTACCGATGTTCACGAAGAGGGAAAACTACCCAAGTGCTACAGAACACCCTCACTTACAATCCCGCCTGAAAGAGGTCAGATTCTGGGCAATCATCGGACGATCCATCAACTTAAGACCAACGCCAAAAACAATCCCACTTAGCTCTGCCGAAAAGTCTACGGAAGCTTGCGAGGTACCAGATAGTAATGGAACCAGTGTTGTCGTTCGCGAGTACATTTCGGAGACGCCTTCACCAGACGGTGGGCTTGGAGCCTGGGACCCAATCCCGAGGTTACCGTCGAAAGGGAAAGTTGGCACTCCATTCCAGAAAATACCACTGAAGGGCAACGTTCTACTTGGTCACATGAAGGACGTAATTGGCCTAGGGAAGGGGATGATACGGGGTTATTATCTTGTTCAATATGTTGGTTAAAGCCGACTATCACCTACACAATAGGCTGTACTAACGATACGGGGACTTCATGAATAGCAAGAGTTATGTCTGGACATGTCGAGAACTACAAATTACCCTACACTTCTAGTTCCCAATCTAAGGTTGGTGAATAAGTCAGGGAGAATGGGTATTGCCGCGTAGTAACACAGTAGGCGGGAAGAAAGTGGTAGGTAGCCGGGGGTTTTGGGTTCACTCCAGCGTTGGGTTGCATAGCTGGCATTATGTCATGAACAATGACATTCATCGCTCTCTACTTCTTTTAGATAGGCGTAGACTTTCGTGATAGGTAAAAATGTGACGCCACCGTATTTGCCTTGAAACTCACACGTCGAGCTGCATAACACGCACCGCTAGAGGGGACTAGCGCGTCCTCACTATCACCCCCACTATCACCCCCCTATCATCCTCACCACAACAGTGCGCCATCTTTTACCGGATGGAGCGTGGCATTGGTACCCATCGTGTGAGGACAAAGAGGATCCTATTGCTTTATTATTTATACACATAACTGTATTCTAGGTTGTGATAGCTGGTTTTAGATTTTCAAATTTCATCTTTTCAATAACGGTTCTAAGGTACCAGTAACTACACCTAAGCAGACAGCTGAATACTGTCTTTTTATGCGAAGTATGGAAGCCACTACTAGCACACCACCGCGTACTTTACATTTTGGGTATTGGTCTCTGCATAGGGTCATTGATATATGTATGTCTGATATCATATCAGTGGAATGTATGGGAATCCCTATGATACCCTCAACAATGACCTTTCCAAGACTAAACTATAGAACTGCCGCCTATAACATGTAAAAAATATCGCCTAAATAGGCAGTGTTTAATTAGGAGGACCCTAGCAGTGTCAGTGTTGTCAACCGTCCCGGCCGTTGACGGTAAATTTCCGTCCCCAGCCGTCCCCAGTGGTCATCAGCCGACATCCATTAATGATTTGCGAGTCATCATACATAATAGATATTCAGTTATAATAAGTACATTTCTCCACTATCTTGACTGTGAATCAAGATCCTTCAACATCTGCTCGATCCGAACCTGAATTCTTACTACTGATTGAGAGTCTAGAAATATAGATAAATCTATTTATATCTTGTACCGCGCGCTCTAGAGTTAAAGTATATGTACTAATAGTAACCGCCCGATGTCGGCCGGTGACGGTGGATGACGGCCGACATGCCGTCCTCAGCGGGCGAGGACGGAACGGACAGCCTTGGCGCCGTCCCGTCCGTCCTGCAGATATTGCGGACGGACGGGACGGTTGACAACATTGTGACAAACCTCATCCTACTTGCAACTACTGCGACAAAGAAGGCCACAAGCAAGATAATTGCTGGGATACGGAGGCCTATAAGGACCCACCCCGCCATAATTCGGAGTGGCGAGCCTCGAGTGGGCGCTTTGCGAGTTAACAATCTCTCCAGCCGCAGATTAACAATTTCTTAAGCCAGAGTTAAAAATATTTCAAGCCATACAGCCACCACCATATGTTATAAGTGGAATAACATCATTGAATTCGCTGCAGCTTTGTAAGTTCGAATGAATTCGGGCAGCACTATGAATTATCTCGCTTTCCTCTGCTTTCATTGTATTTCTCTATTCCCAGACTGTCTCCATTGGCATCATAAGTATGTGGATATCGTTTCAACATCATGGCTGGGAAAGATCATCAGATCCTGTCACAATGCGGTACTGGGAGTGTCTATCAAGATAAAGTTTAAACTGTAAAATCAACCGATGACATGATTTTGACAGCCCGCCACGCCCTACCCACTATAATCCGCCCGCCTACCATGCCCGGATCCTGGTGTCTGGCGCCTACTACTCAGTGAGTTTTTGCATCTAAGTGTGCTTGATAACCTGTACTGAAGATTACTTCTTGGGAACATACTTGGGAGCATACAGTTAAGCAGGTTGGGAGTGTGAATTCGAGTGCAATCAGGAGCGTACTGAGGAGTGTACAGTCAAGCGGGCTAGGAGTATGCAATCGAGTGCATGCGGGAGCGTACTCAGGAGCATACAGTCAAGCAGGCTCAATGATTCCACCAGTCCGGACGGACCCGGTCTGGGGTAGGGCTCAGTCCGGTCCGGTCCCACCGGAAGGTCGGACTGGACCGAGCCCCAGACTGGCAGTCTTGGACTGGACGGGCTTGGTCTGGACCAGTCCAAACTGGATAATATTTATCAATTTCAAAGTAGATCCGAAAAACTAAAGAAGTGAGACAGTAATCCCTGCAACCCTAACTCAGACACAACCCGAAGGAAGATCAGCAGCCAAGGCCCAGTGGGAGGCCGACAAATGCAGTAAGCACTCTGGCTACAGACTGAAGGGCAAAGCAGGCAATAGGAGACCTATCCCAATGACAAGCGCAAAGTCATTGGCAACAAGATTCTACCAATTAAAGTGCGGGCATGCGCCTAACCGAGCTTACCTAAAATGATTTGGACACCGAGAGGATGACAAGTGCTGGTGGTGCGGGGGAATGGTGGGCCAAACACTGGAGCATCTCCTCCATCACTGCAGCCGGTAGAAATACCAGCAGCGGGAGCTCTGGAAGAAGGTGGGAAATGCAACGGGCTGGAAAGCTGGCAGATGCCGGCGGGCATAGGAGTCGGAGTTTTTTCCATGGAGATATGTGACATGGCGGCAATGGACTTCCGGGCGGCCATGGACGTCGGGAAGTTCCCGCCGGGGTGAGTGGCAAGTGGCAAGTGGTGAGGGGTGAGATGTGCATTGTGACTTGTGAATGGCAAGATGAGTCTACATGGATGAGTATATGTGTATGAGTCTATTTGTTGACTTAGTGTGTCAGTAACTCCCAGCGTATTCGGGCCGATTCGGCCCGAGTGGACTGGTCCAAAGCAGTCCAGGCCAGTTCAGTCCAGGTCCCGAAAAATTGGGGATTGGTCCGATCCCGGTCCAAAAATTCCTTGGACTGGACCTGGACTAGACTGGACGGTTCCAGTCCAGACTGGTCCATTGCTGGACTGGTGGAATCATTGAGCAGGCTGGGAGTGTCCAATCCAGTGCAATGGGGAGTGTACTTAGAAGCATACTTGGGAGCGTACAGTCAAGCAGGCTGGGAGTGTCTAATCGAGTGTACGTAGGAGTGTACTTGGGAGAGTAAAGTGAAGCATGTAGGGAATGTGAAATCGAGTGCATTCAGGGCCGTCGTTGGGAGCATACTTGAGAGCGTACAGTCAAACAGGCTGGGAGTGTCCAATCGTATGCAATCCGGCGTTTATTTGGAATCATAAAGTCAAGCAGGCTGGGACTGGCAGTGTGCAATGGAGTGCAATCGGGAGCGTACTTAGGAGGGTCAATAAAGTGCATTTGGAAGCGTGGAGTCAAGTGTGGTGTACGCAGCATGATGTGTAGTATCGAGTACAGATATATGCCAGTGTATCATAGTAATCTAGCTACGAGCTACTACGGAATACCATCCAAAATCTTGCTGCCACCTGTTATGGAGCGCAGCAAAAGGGGGAAGTGTTGATAGATAAGGTTCATGACTGCTCTTTTAGACTTCACATTTTACTCTTCTTATTCCCTACGCATCGTGGATCTTTAGACCTGCACCTAGTCATCGCACCATAGCCAATACACACAGTTCTCCCCTTCATGGACGCAACAGGGAAGTCGTAGCAATGATGCGAGCGGAACATAGAGATGTACCTAATCAATCTACATTGAATGAAACTCCCGCCTAGGAGGGCACCTGCCGTAAATAGCAGCTATTGAAAATAGCCTAATCAAAATACAGCTAGTAGGTATCCTTAATGAAAAGGCGCGAACAGCACATTTGCGACTCCCTTAGAGTTATGATGATGGTGTTTCAATGTAACCCAGCAAGTTAGTCTAAAGAATTCTCGGTCACATAGCTCGTGCTATCCAGGGAGAGCTATTTTCGGGCTTAATAGTCCCGTGGAAGAGGGAAGCAGTGTGTCATGACCTGTCACCCGTTTTTGGATTCGCAAGTGATTGATGGTGCAACAGTAGCTACGATACCTATCAGAGCTCAAGAACAATGCTATAGAGAGAGTAATGCTGATGTCGCAAGGAACGATAGTCCTACCTCATTGGTGGACGGAACGGACTGGGTCAATTCCAGACGAGTTTTTGTCCTAATCCGTCATGCGGGGTAAGCCTCCCTCTATCTCCTTTGGGTGATTTAGGGTACAATCTCTCATGTGCGCAGTGAGGTAGCAAGATGTATCCTGTTCGGGATCGAGTTTGAACGGGTGCATTTCTTGGACGAAGTCAGACCTAATTATAGGACTCGATTGGTACACGAACCAAATATGTGAGGGATTTATTGCATGAGAGGTCTTTGCCTTCTTGTGGCCAGAGATAAGCCTCGTATCGCCAGAGGTGAGTCTCGTATGACCGGAGATTGCTGTCGGCCTGAAGGGCCTATACATAGATGCGTACGCACGCATTCGTACTTGTACTCTCATATATATGTGGCCTTGTGGCCCTCTTATATAGGATACAATCAAGCTTCTCTATCTCTCTATTTTGAACAGGATTAGGTCCGGTCAAAAAATTCGGATAGTATCGCCACATACAGCAGCGTAGTAAAAGTGAGCGAACGCAACATTGGCACGCGTTCCCCCACTTTGGCGAGGCCACCATGCGCTGTGTCGGCGAAGTCTCGTCCACTGGCGGGTCATAGCACGCGTTGATATATGCGTATGAGAGAGTGGATGATACGGCTGAATTGTGCTTGCGCAAATCACTGGACGTGCAGCGATGACAATCGAAAGGGAAAAAGCAATAAGGCGCACTAAGTTTCCGAGGATCGTTGTTGTTGTTGTTTAATCATACTGTATTCACTCTAATTAGAGTATGACAGGACCATAATAACCTCCTCCGCCTCCGGGCGAGCCGGCTAGATGGCGGAGCTCCCCCCCCGCTACCCTTCGTCCCCGCTGACAAAAGAAAGATAAAAAGAAAGAAAGAAAGAAAGGAAGGAAGAGAGGTATAACCCCATTATCGCCGCCCCCTCCGCACCTGAGCTCTGCGCCCGCTCATGGGCCCTGAGCCCTGAGCCCACTCCATACCGCCATTTCGTTTCATTTGGGCGGGAACTTCCCGACTCAGTGGCCGCCAGGAAGTCCATCACCGCTTGGTCGCACTCTTCTATGGAAAACAGCTCAGAGATCTGCACGTGTCGGCATCTGCCCGCTTTCCAGCCCGTCGCCTTTCCCACCGCCTTCCATAGTGCTTTCTGCTGGTCTCTCCACCGGCTGCAGTGGCGGAAGAGGTGTTCCCGCGTCTGGGCCGCCGTCCTGCCTCCGCCGCCGCACCACCAGCATTTGTCGTCCTCTCGATGGCCGAACCGTTTTAGGTAGACTCCAGTGGATTACCAAGGACCCTTATCCCGTGATCCGAATCATATTGAACGCAAGCCTCCGAACCCCCAACCACCCTATTACCCATCTAGGCAAAGCACTACCATTCAAGGCTGGCCTGTGATGCCCGTTCCGCTATCAATCGACTTAGTTTATATCTTGGTGACATTGGTCGTCGCTTTTACGCCAATAGTGTTTCTTGCTCTTGCATTCCTTTTATGGAAACTCGATGGTCAATTGGTCTTTGCAGCTATGTGGGGAATGAGGGTTATCGACGCTTCCAAATACGTAAAAATATAGATCTAATACATCTATCAATTGAATCCTGTGCTAACCTCTATGTCAGGGCCCTACATTATTTCCTATCCTATTTGTAGCAATTATCAGAAATGTCGTAAAGCAGTTCGCTTATTGGAGGTTAGAACGTGGAGAGCGTATCAGACTACTTGAACAGCTCCTAGGAAGTGTTACCATAGCCAGTACAATCATGGCACAATTAAAGCTACGGACGTTTGGTCCGATAAGAATCTTCCTTCTGGTACTGTGGTCTCTCTCTCCGCTCGGCGGTCAGGCGTCCTTGCAGGTCATCAGCGTCGAAACCGCCATCAACTCGCGCACCGTGACTTTGGGGTATATGGGAACATATTATATGGAAAATAATTTCACGATAGAAGGTGCAGATAACGCCAACGTTATTCGTGTAATGGACTTATTATTTGCGGCGAGCCTCCTGGCTCCTTCTTCAATCAAAGAGGCCAATATGGACCTTTGGGGGAACATCAAGATTCCTGCGTTCGAAAGCTTGAGTGGATATGCGGAAGACGAAGCAGGATGGAAATCAGTTCCGGAGTCACCGAACGGCATCAAATACCCTTCCCTAGTTGGAATACCACTAATAAAATATGGTGCGAAAGTACAGATAGATTGGTTAAAATCTAACGAAGAGTATCCGAAGCAATAATATGATAAATGTAACGAAGTAAAGAAGTGTTCAAAACAGGATCATATAATACTGAAAAGGTATCGAGAGGATATTATTGTTTTCTTATCGATGTCAGAGCAAGTCTAAAGAACTCTTCTCTAACTGGAGAAACAGTGTCTATATATACATAAAATAAGGAGTGATTGTTTGTGACCACGGTCGCGGAACAATATCCTAAAACAGTAATGAAACAATCTTGAACGGTACATAATTATAAACAAGAACCGTAAGGAAACCATTAGAACAATCTAGGCGCGTTCTAAAAGATAAGCGCTAATCAATCCCTTTCCAACGGAACTAAAAAAGAAGATTCTAGACAAGTTCTAACCGGAACTTTCTAGACATCTAAAGATAACAATTGAACAAAAGTATTAACACACCACATTATTCTTATCCGCAAAGACCTTCCATATTATGGAGTAAATAAAAAGAAAGGTACAAATATTAGTAAGAGCAATGTAGTTACTTCCGTATTTTCAATACCCCTTCTCACTTTGATTGAAATATTTTTGAGCATAAGTGGTTGTTCACATACCTTGTCATTCCCTTTGTACATATATCTGCCAAATTTTCTTCCAAAGGTACATGCATAACTGACACATTTCCTTTGTTGATTTGTTCTCGAGTAAAGTGATATGCCACATCGATATGTCTAGATCGGGCATTAAGCTTTGGATTATATGCAATATCAATCGTGGCGTTGCTGTCACAGACCAAAGCTGTCGGAATATCTTGTTTCAATAACTCTTGAAGTCCACGCTTCAACCAGAGATAATGTTTTGTTCTCATAGCCAGTGCCATATACTCTGCCTCACACATAGAGGTAGCAACGGACCGCTGTTTCCGACATCTCCAGGAGATACTAGCATTTCCAAGTTGAAATATATATCCCGAAAAGCTTCGTCTTGTATCTAAACAATTGCCATAAGATACATCCGTATATGCCGTCATTTTGAGTTGATTATTACGGGGATAGAAATGGTGTTTATCCTTCATTCCTTGGAGATATCGAATAACTCGTTTGGCGGTGGTAAAGTGCATAACCGAGGGAGATGAGTTGAACTGAGAGAGGTGAGTGATTTCATAAGCAACGTCAGGTCTAGTCCCAGGAACTAAATACATCAAAGATGCGATTATTTGTTGGTATGCAGTTGTATCAGTACGCTGTTCATCAACTTCAATAGCCTTCAACTGGTGGTTAGGGTTGATAGGTGTCGAAACAGGATTACAATCTTATATCGAAAAACCGTTCAGATTTTATCGAGGAATGTTGTTTGGGATAGAGTGATCCCATTGTCGGGAAAGATTATTTGGATTCCTAGAAGCCACTTGAGTTCACCCATATCGTTGACTTTAAACTCAGTCTTCAATATGTTAATTGTTTGCTCTTTTTAGCTCTCCAGTAGCTCCTAACAATGTAATGTTGTCCACATATATAGGCAAAAACAGATTCCCTGATTCGTGAAGGAGAACACAGGGATCCCAAGCAGTGATAACAAATCCGAAAGGTCATAGGGATTCTACTAACTGGTAGTACCATTCCCTCGGAGATTGTTTCAATCTGTAAATACACATCTTTAATTTTGCCACCCTCCCATCTATCCGGCTGCCTTCCGGTAGATCCATATACACTTCTTCCTTCAACATCCCATCTAACAATGCAGTTTTGACATCCAGTTGCCGAGGATGTGATCCTGTAAATGCTGATATAGCCAATAAAAGTCAAAGATAATCGTAACGAACCACGGGGGCGAATATTTCATCATAATCCTGGCATAAGATTTGTGAGAATCCTGTGGCCACTAACTGTGCTTTATATCGTTCGACTTCTCCTTGAGCATTTCCTTTGCCTTTAAACACTCATCTACTTGCAACAACCTTTCTTCCGACTGGTTTTGGGATAACATCCCAGATAGTATTTTCCTTGAGTGACTTTAACTCGTCTTCCATAGCTTTCTTCCAATCTGACCATTGCGACGATGCTTTGGCCTGTCGGTAAGACTTTGGTTCGTCTATTAGTAGTATACTCAAATTTGCCCACTGGCTACCTTCAAGTCCTTTCAGCTCGGGAGTTGGAGAGGGGCTTCAAGAAGTTGCATTGAGCATAGTAGCATCATTTCTGAATCTATAACGATCCGGAGGATTAACAACTCTTCCAGCACGAGTGAAGACCTGTCCAAATGGAATTGGTGGTGGTATCATAGGACGTGGAGGAGGAAGACCGACATTTTCTAATGGAAGTTGAGATCGTTGGTCCGGATTTTGATGTTCTTCTTCAATGAAGTGATCATGAGGAATTGCTGTATGTACTGAACCTTCGAAACTTTGTATATCGTCTTCAATTGGTTCTTTGGGTAAGGCTTCATGACAAGCCATATCATTATCGTCGTAAACCCAATAGGGAGCCACAAGATACTCCGCTCTTTTACCAGCCCAAAAGTCTGCTGAAATAATTCGATCAATAGTCGAATGACCATTATCAAACATATTATTAGCTACCTTAGGATTTTCCTGCATCCATTGTCTCCACATATCATCCTTTCCTTTACCTTTCTTAGTATAGGTGTAATCAAGGGATGTTTGAGATGATGGAGTTTGGTTCTGGTGAATCGATTTCTGTCTTTGGGGTGATACTCCTTCGATCTGAAGAGGGGTGAAGACGATGTTGGCCGATACTATGGTCTGTTTCGTATCGGGTAAGAACACTCTATAAAGATTACTGACACTGGTGTATCCAGTAAAAATAGCCCTTTGTGCCCTTGGAGAGAGTCTCTTTCCGTCCTTTCGTTTCTGATAAGGAACATGGATATATCATTCTCTGCCGAAAGGTTGAAGATGCTGGATCGATGGCTTCAAGCCATAAAGAGCCTTATGAGGAGTTAGATCCTTTATTGCCGAATGAAGTTGACGATTTTTTATATATATATTGAGGTTAACCCAGCCTTGGCCCATAACTTCTTGTCGTAGGTAACAGCACTTTCAAGCATTGCTCTTAGTGCTTCTCCTATAGTTCGATTAAGACGTTCTGCAACTCCGTTTTACTCAGGAGAATAAGGAGGAGTAAACTCATGTATAATTCCCTTTGACTCGAAAAACCCTTTCAAGTCCTTGGTAACATGTTCCCCACCATTATCCGTTCGAAAAGCCCTTGGGATTTTCTGGTGTTGAAGTTCCATTTCTGTGACAAAATCTTTGATTGTTTTAGTAGTCTCTGATTTTTGTTTCATAAATCGAACCCACGCAACCCTGGTACTGTCATCGATTACAGAAATATAGTACAGGGAATTACCATATAACAGAACCGGAAAGGGTCCACTCAAGTTGGAATGAACCAGATGCAGCTTATTCGTATCTTTTCTTGACGTAGACTGTTGAGAACTCCTAGTCATTTTGCTTTTAACACAGGAAAAACAGATGAAGTCCTTTGATTTTGCTGGAATATCGGCGTCAGAGTATAACTTTAATGCTTTATCCATTGAACATGGTGCAAGATGTCAGAGAGCCTGATGCCAGAAATCGTAAGTAATATGGGCCGAATGTGAAATCTCAGGAATTTTGAACAAATTTCCGTCAAAAACAGCTGCAAACATAACTTTTGTTCCTTTATTAATTGAAATGAAATACCCCTCTCCAAACTCAGTATACCCTTTAGTTCGTAATTTTCTCCAAGAAATCAGAGGATATCCTAACTTAGGAATATGTAAAACATCGCAAACACAGAAAGATGAAACCGATCCATTCCTAAGAACACATTCCATAATCACATCACCCTTGCCTACAATCACCATACTTTCCTGCAAACTGGATTTCACAAATCCGAAACACTTAGTATAGTTGAAGAGACGTTCTCCATAAGGAGACATGTGTGAGGTACAGGCCATGTCAAAGTAGAAGGATTTGTTTCTTACCTTAACCTCTGTTGTAACGTTTGCCTCTTCATCTTTCTCTTTTTGCTCCTCATTCTTCTCCTTGTTCAATTTCTGTAGGCGAAAACATTCGTTCCAGGTATGTCCTTCGGATTTTCCCCAATTATGTTTCTTCCACCAAGTACAGGTTTTTGACTTTAGTGAGGAAGAGTCGGAAGAACTCTTTCCTATCAACTTCTTCGCCTTTTTCTTATTACCTGAAGGTTTAGAAGTATATAGGGCAGTGTTGTCATCGGACTCGGAGTTGTCGATATCCATAAGTTGTTGCTTCACATCAGCATACGACTAACTATCCTTGTCACGGCCAAGAAATGTACAGAGGTACTGAGGAATAATAATGAGAAGTCCATGGTGGTGCGGAAGGAATTGTGTTATGGAAAGGTGGAGATGGTGGGAGACGCGGAAAGGGCGGCAAGATGGTAGCGGTATAATTTTGTATAATAAGGAAGTGGTCTGAGGTGTTGCGACGTCGGACGATGTGGCATGGTTGTACTGATAAGGTAAAACGAAGATGGTGTGTAAGATCATAGGATAGGATTCGGACGGTACGTTTAAGCATGAGGGATGATTCGAGGACGCCAGACGAACTGTATATAAAGAGAGTGCTGTTGGTGTTGCAGGATTTCCTTTTCTTCCCTCTTTACTCGTTCTCTTGTATAGCGAAGCAATTTACGACTTTGAAACAAACTCCGATCTTTGTCTTGTCCTGATCTCCCGGAAACGACTACCGAGTCTCTTGTCTTGTTCCCGATATCACATTATTGTCACCAGTATCACCTACGCCCAATCCCGCCCGTTACACTAGAATGAGTCCCACACAACACGTACCTGATACTGAATGTACTGTCAACACTGTTTGACCCCTTGTTTGACCTTGCTTGGTACTACTGCGAAGTCACCGATAGCTATATCTCGATTTGCTACCTGTGCAGCCAAGACCTTTCCGAATTACATGTGCCTACATCCTTCCAACGGTTGTAAGTACTGTAACGAACCTTGCTCTGTTTCCTGTTGGGTTTATGTAGGATTAAACCATCGTTGGATTCACATTTGAGACAATTTTGTCGACGAGTTACGACGACTTACCGGATATGATATCCGCCAATACCCTCATCGATCACCAGATTCGAATGTGCGAGTACAACAGTAATTGTACCTCCCGAACGAATTGGTTTGATTTCGCCGGAACCTTTTGCCCTGTTTTCGAACCATAACCTTTAAACCCTTTCGATAGTATCGGAGCTTTACTTGCAACAACATTCGAGGAAGAACCCCTCGAAGCGTACTTTTGGAAACAGTCGACCGTTCCCTACCCCTGGAATATTTACTGGACAGATGCGGCCAAGCAGGGCGGCGGACTGGATATTAACGATCCTGTGTTCGGACCACATTGGACGAGATATTTAGGAGCACACTCCTGGTTCCCCTGTGATCCCGAGGAACCGTGTGACTGAAAAGGACATAATTGCGCAGGAACCCGTTCGACCGTCGGGCACGCAGCAGCAGCAGCAACATCAATCAAGCTTTTGGGAATTCCGCGGATTGTTGTAGAACCCCCGACGCCGACTCCCTCCGAAATTGACCAATATAATTGGCACTGGTAGATGTGCTTAATTTGTTGCAATGTCAAGTTCAACAGAACCCCGAGCGGCCCTGGTATCCGTCGAGGACCAAGGCACCATCATGGCTCTCATCAACCTCAACAAAGCCAACATCGGATCGGAACAGATGAGGGAGGCGCTTGTACAGACACCGGAGATACTAATGCAGGTGGCGCAGTACTCCCAACCCATCAGAGAGGTACAGGCGTTGTGCAATCACCCGCAACATATTATAGATCTACAGCGACAGATCACGGACCTGCAGACGAACCAATTCCTGCCCCCACAATGCGACCACACCGAGGTCGAGCAAAGGATACAGACTCTTACCAACGAATGGGACGAAGCCAGGAGGAGACCAGCAGCCGCAGGAACGAACGAACAGTTATGGGAAGAACGGGACCAAATGACCCGGGATGCACGGCAATCTGGAAAGGAAGTCCGCGGGTTGAGGACACAGTTAGCCAACGCCCTGACGCTGGCAGCCAGAGTGGCTCCGGCTGCTCCCCAGGCCCCGGAGGACAGAGGACAGAAATTTCCTAACTCCCCGGACTTTTCAGGGTCGGATCGAACTCTGTTGAGAGGCTGGATTGCTCAACTCGGGATGATGATATGACACAAGCCCACCAGCTTTCCCGACGAACAGTCGAAGATGCGATACGCATTCAATTCCCTGAGCGGACTAGGCTTAGGCCAGATTTTGCCACACATCCGGGAGGACGGAACGATAGGCCTGCAAGACCTACCAGCTTTTATTCAACGCCTGGAAGCAGCTTTTGGGGACCCCGACCGGGTAGCCACCGCGGAGCGGAGAATGAAGGACCTTAAACAAAACAACCGCGAGTTCTCTCAGTACTATGCTGAGTTTCAAGTTATTGCCGCAGATCTCGATTGGAATCCCTCCGCTTTACGAAATGCCCTGAGGACAGGGTTATCCGAGGAGATGAAGGATTACTTCACTTATAGTGATATGCCGGAGGAGCTTCCTGAGTTTGGGTCGGTCTGCCAGACGAGAGATAATCAGATCCGTCAACGGAGGGCGGAGAAGGCAGCCCAGAATATGGGAGGAGGGATAGGTTTCACTTCCCCCAGACCTCCCCCTCCCCTGAAAGCACCAGAGGTTGCCCCGGCCGGAACTGTTACCGGTTATACAGGACCTGCACCCATGGATCTCAGCGCAGGCAGAAGGAGGATCTCGGCGGAGGAAAGGGCGAAGAGGTTTGCGGATGGAAGATGTTTGTACTGTGGTGGGTTTAACCACAGAGCGGCAGAATGCATGGCAAGAAAGAAGGCTCAGACGTTTAAGGCAGCTGGAGCAGAGGTTAAGGAAGTAGGAACCAAAGAGGGTTCCGAGGAATCAGGAAAAGACTAGGTCAACCTAAGCAGGATGGCGCTTTGGTTGACGGGAAAAGTTTTGATTTAAATGTTTTAAAATGTTTTGGAATTTCACGATTATCAGTTAGCAAGGTGGAGGTATTGGAGGGATCAATGGAAGGGAAACATTTAGTTATAACCTGTACATTGACCGTGAATAATCAGAAGATACCGACACATGTGTTGATTGATTGTGGAGCCACGGGCATTGCATTTATGGATCAAGATTTCGCTCGCCATCACCAAATTCCCCTTCAGGAATTAAAAGAAAAGAAACAAGTCGAGGTCATCGACGGAAGACCTATTGAATCAGGGGATATTACGCATATTGCCAAAGTTGGCATGAATATACAGAAACATGAAGAACAGCTACCAATGTTCAATACGAGGTTGGGACATTATCCCATCGTTCTTGGGATCCCTTGGTTGAAGTTACATGACGTCGCGGTACGATTTGCATCAAATACAGTCACGTTTGGCTCACAGTATTGTACCACACACTGCCATAATACACCCGTTACAGTTCAAGGAGTCACGGAGGAACCACCAGAACTGGTATAACAGGCCCAGGAAGTATTTGAACCTCAGATACGACCCCAGAGACCCTTCCGCGGGAATATTGTTAGGCTTAACGGGGCATCATTCTTCCGAAGGGTCAAAAAGGGGAAACATACGACATTTAAGGCATCGCTTGACGATATTAATAAGGCTATAGAAGCGAAAGACGTAAAAGAACGCCCCTAGAGGGAGATCGTTCCTGAACAGTATCATGAGTTTCTCCCCCTGTTCAGTAAGGTATTGGCGGACCGGTTGCCACCACACAGGCCAGGAATCGACCATGAGGTACGCTTAAAGGAAGGAGAAACCCCGACATGGGGACCACTATATTCGATGTCAAGAACAGAACTGGTAGTCCTGAAAGAATCGCTGGAGGAGAATATGTCGAAAGGATTTATTTGCCAGTCATCGTCACTCAAATGCGGCCCCAGTTCTCTTTGCGAAAAAACCTGATGGAGGGTTACGGTTCTGTATCGATTATCGAGATAACAATAGCAAAACAATAAACAATCGATACCCCCTTCCCCGGATAGATGAAACGCGAAACCTCCTGGGAAAAGCAAGGATATATTCAAAGTTGGATGTATGAGGGGCTTATAACCTAATCTGGGTAACGGAAGGAGATGAACATAAGTTGGCGTTTCGGACGAGGTATGGGCTATTCGAACCAACAGTTATGCAGTTTGGTACAACAAATGCATCCGCGGACTTCCAGGGCTATATAAATAACACCATACGGGAAGCCCTGGATGAATTCGCATCAGCATACTTCGATGACATCCTCATCTATAGTAATTTCAAAGAGGAGCATGTCTGGCATGTGAAATGGATTATGCAACGCTTGTTAAAGGCAGGGTTATGTTTGAAACTAGAGAAATGTGAATTCCGTAAAGAAACAGTGAGGTATTTGGGGTTGATTATATCGACAAAGGGGATCTCTATGGATGAAGATAAGGTGGAAACCACAAGGAATTGGAGCCGGGAAAAGAAAACAAAGAATGGACCACTCAATAAGCTCTTCGAAGTACAACAATTCCTCGGATTTTTCAATTATTACTGGTGCTTCATCCCGAAGTACTCAGAAATGGCGGAACCCCTTATGAGACTAACAAAGAAGGACGAACCATTCGTATGGGAATCGGAACAACAACTGGCTTTCGAGACAATGATTACCGCATTTACAACAGCTCCGGCGCTCTGTCATTTCGATCATGAGAGGGAAGTTATCATAGAAACCGATGCCTCTGATTATGTGTCTGCAGGAGTGTTATCCCAACGGGATGACGAGGGAGTGTTACATCCTGTGGCATACTTCTCAAAGAAACATTCGCCCGCGGAATGCAATTATGATATATATAATAAGGAGTTAATGGCTATTATCAAAGCACTCGAAGAGTGGAGACCCGAGTGTGAAGGTGCCGCATATCCATTACAGTTGATAACTGACCATAAGAACCTTGAGTGTTTCATGACGAAGAAGTTTCTGAATCGCAGACAGGCTCGATGGTCGGAATTCCTAACATGTTTCGACTATGAGATAGTATATAGACCAGGAAAATCCAATGGGAAAGCGGATGCATTGACAAGGAGGCCGGGAGACCTCCCTGAGGGGGGGGATGAAAGACTAAAAAATATGGCACAGGTGGTTCTAAAGCCGCAGAACCTACCAAAAGAATTGCGTTTGTTGGCAGACAGCCCGCCCACTTAGGACCGTCCATCCATTCCCGACCTTATGACAGAAGCATATAAGACTGACCCATTACCAGAGAGAATACTGGAAGCTATACGCACAAAAGGCAGCTTAAAAGGGATTACAGTGGCAGAATGCACTGAACAAAACGGAAGGATTCAGTATCAAGGGAAGTGTTATATCCCGGAAGGTGACCAGTTACGGTTACGACTGATACAGGAGCATCATGACCCCGCGCTTGCCAGGCACCCGGGTAGGGCGAGGACGTTTGACCTTCTGGATAGAGAGTACTACTGGAAGGAGATGCAGAAACAGGTGGATCAGTTCGTGCGGAACTGCCATGTGTGTCAGCTGTCCCAGAGCTCTAGACAGTCGACGTTTGGAGTACTTCGACCATTGCCAGCGCCTGAGAAACCATGTGAGGATATCTCAATGGATTTTGTGGTAGGGTTACCGGAGTGCGAGGGGTTCGATGTGATTTGGGTGGTAGTGGACAGACTTTCGAAAATGCGACTATTCATCCCTTGCCATACTACGATTGATGGTGTGGAATTGGCCAAGTTATTCTTACGAGAGGTTGTACGCCTCCACGGGTTACATGCAATGATTGTTTCGGATCGAGGACCTCAGTGTGCATCAACCTTTGGGGGCCGGATATGTAACCGCCTGGGTATCAATCGAAGAATGTCAACAGCATTCCACCCTCAGACAGATGGCCAGACGGAACGAATGAATGCAAGTATGGAACAGTATCTGCGAGTGTTCGTTAATCATCAGCAGGACGACTGGGTACTGTGGCTTCCCCTAGCAGAGTTTGCCACAAACAATGGAGTGTTAGAAACAATCAAGTGTACTCCCGTCTTCGCGGTCCAGGGAACGAACCCCCGTATGTCATTTGCAGGAGAACCGACCAAAGAACGGGATCATCCACGCCTGAGTGCCGACCAGGTCCAGGCGATGATGCGACATTTTCATGAGCACCTCCGGGTAGAAATGCGACGAAGTCAAGCCGTTCAAGAAGAAGCCGCAAATCGAGCCCGAACTCCCGCTCCAAATATTCAGGAAGGAACCAATGTGTGGCTGGATGCCCGACATGTACGAACAACCCGACCCCCTCAGAAACTGGATTGGAAGAAGTTGGGACCTTCTAAAGTCCTCCGCAGGATATCTCCGTATGCTTACGAGTTAGAATTACCTGCATCTATACGAATCGATCGGGTCCAACCGGTCTCGCTGTTGGAACCTGTTGTGAATGACCCCCTTGACGGACAGAGGATAGAACTCCCTACCCCTGTGGAGGTAGATGGCGAGGAAGAATATCAAGTTTCGGGTGTTGAGGATAGCCGGGTGTACCGGAACCAGTTACAGTATCTGGTACGGTGGACTGGGTATGATTCTTTGACTTGGGAACCCGCGAAGTTCGTGGACGGCCTACAGGCGGTGGAGGAGTTCCATCAACAATACTCACGGAAGCCGGGACCATTGGGGAATGTTCTCGGAGGACCTCGAACCTAGGAGAGGGATACTGTCACGGCCAAGAAATGTACAGAGGTACTTAGGAATAATAATGAGAAGTCCATGGTGGTGCGGAAGGAATTGTGTTACGGAAAGGCAGAGACGCTGGGAGACGCGGAAAGGGCGGCAAGATGGTGGCGGTATAATTTAGTATGATAAGGAAGTGGTCTGAGGTGTTGCGACGTCGGACGATGTGACGTGTTTGTACTGATAAGGTAAAACGAAGATGGTGTGTAAGATCATAGGATAGGATTTAGACGGTACATTTAAGCATGAGGGATGATTCGAGGACACCGGACGAACTGTATATAAAGAGAGTGTTGTTGGTGTTGGAGGATTTGCTTTTCTTCTCTCTTTACTCGTTCTCTTGTATAGCAAAGCAAGTTACGACTTTGAAACAAACTCCGATCTTTGTCTTGTCCTCATCTCCCGGAAATGACTACCGAGTCTCTTGTCTTGTTCCCGATATCATATTATTGTCACCAGTATCACCTACACCCAATCCCGCCCATTACAATCCTTAATTGTAAGGTTATCGATAACGTTTTTATGGTGTTTAACTAAACAACCCATCAAGAAATCTCGCATGGCCTTATCTTCGTTCAGTAACGCCGCAAAGATTGTTCAATACGAATCTGAGGATCCTTTCGAGAGCTTGGTAAGGTGAAGCGACTGCGACTCAAACTTGGATATAAAATCTGACAAGTTGTTGCCGGAGTACTGGATAGGTTGGGAGACTAGATTCATTGGCTGAGAAACTAGTGCATAAGACGAATCTCTATAGTATTCGGTGCGAAGCCAGGTCCACATCAGGATTGGTTTCTCCAACTCAACAATCTTCTCCAAGATGTCTTGGGAGACAACCTGTATGATTATGGTCGACGCGGTGTGACACAGATGGTCATAAGCATCGACCTCTGTTGGGTCAGCTCCTTCAGTGGGGACCACACCATCTACCACCACTGCAGACTCCTTTATCCCCTTAGGGATTATAGTCATCGAGGCGCTCCACATCCTATAATTTTCCTGTCCCATAAGTTTGCTGATACTATCGAGCTTAACATTGATGGGAGTCTTTTTATCTACTCGTGTAGAGAAGGAATATGCATTTCCGGATGAGGAGCCTCCAGGAGCGATCTTTTTCTTTCCATTATCGAAGGGAAGTGGTGTTTCGAAAGGGTTTGTTGTTGTAGTAGGTGATTGTTCGGAAAGATCTTCAAATTCGACTAATTGATTGAAATCGTTAACTGGTAGAGTTGGATATTCAGGATTGGATTCCGTATCGCTCATCCGGGCTCATAACCTAATACAATATGTTGAGAAAGTACAGATAGATTGGTTAAAATCTAACACAGGATATCCGAAGCAATAATATGATAAATGTAACGAAGTAATGAAGTGTTCGAAACAGGATCATATAATACAGAAGAAGGTATCGAGAGGATATTATTGTTTTCTTATCGATGTCAGAGCAAGTCTAAAGAACTGTTCTCTAACCGGAGAAACAGTGTCTATATATACATAAAATAAGGAGTGATTGTTCATGACCACAGTCGCGGAACAATATCCTAAAACAGTAAAGAAAAACTCTTCAACTGTACATAATTATAAACAAGAACCGTAAGGAAACCATTAGAACAATCTAGGCGTGTTCTCAAAGATAAGCGCTGATAAATCCCTTTCCAACAGAACTAAAAAAGAAGATTCTAGACAAGTTCTAACCGGAACTTTCTAGACATCTAAAGATAACAATTTAACAAAAGTATTAACACACCACATTATTCTTATCCACAAAGACCTTCCATATTATGGAGTAAATAAAAAGAAAGGTACAAATATTAGTAAGAGAAATGTAGATACTTCCGTATTTTCAATAACCACTTCTCGACATATTGGACGTTGAGCTGTCCGGTTTTGGGACTTTGGACGAACCGGACAATGACTAACTAGACAGACTCAATTGGCCGCAATTACGGGATGGGAGTAGATACATACCTCCTCGCATTTCAGTTAGGTACCGACATACGATTAGCCTCAACCGCGAGATCAACTCATTCGATGAGACTCATTCCGACATGCAACCGCGACGTATTCTCATCGAGTCTGGGGGCTTGGAAGGTGTGACACATGCAGAATGCAACATCTATTCATCTTATGTCGAATCAAAAGTACACTGTGTAGGGGAAAACTGTTCTGTAGTGAATATCAGAAGGTCCAGAAAACACCACAACACTGTTGGTTGGACCGCCTTAGACCTCCGTCGTGGATTTATGTACTTCATTCAAACATTTGTACCAGCTACAACGATGCCTCATGCAGGGACTTCCAGCCCATCCCAGCATTACTTTCTCGATCCGGATACGCCGTTTGGAAGTGATGAGATTGTTGATATTTACAATGTTGGCAAAGAGTCCTTTGAGAGGACGCTAGCTCAACTCATGAATACATACTGGTTAATCGGAACCGTGCCCTACTCTATTACCGGTAACTTCACCAGTGCTGATCCGCAAGTCTTTACAAATGATGTAGTTCGGCGGCACGAAGTTAGAGTGAATGGGAAGGAGACATGGAACTACCTTCGATATAGCTGCCACTATTGGTAGTACGTTATTCTTCTTTTAACGACGACTATGGTGTTGTGCATGGGAATTATACTGTTTGCGTTAAGCTTGTTATGCTGCGGTCCGGATATTCTCGGCTATATCTCATCTTTAACACGAGACAATCCCTATATTCCATTACCTCCGGGCGGATCGACTCCAGATGCCACGGAAAGAACAATACTGTTGAAGGATCTTGTTATAAAGTTGGGCGACGTCAATCCGGGGGTCAAATAGGTCAACTAGTAATTGGAGCACCATCTGTCCAGAATATCGGGAATCTGCAGCCAGAGAAGAAGTACGAGTAGCCCCGCGGCAATGCTGAACATGCAAATGCTTGCAAGTAAACCGCTAGATATTTTATCCTAGGTCTTAGAAAACTCTCCGATCGTAGTCTCAGATCAAAAACCATGCCCCACGAGCCCAGCCTCTATCCGCACCACCTGCAACCGAATGGGTAAAGGTTCAGGAGCTTCGGCCACCTGTCAATATTTTGACTATTTGATAAAATTTCTAATCATGGAACGGCATTCCTTAAACCTCAGGGATTTCGTGGGTTGCAAGTAAGCAATAGTTTGCCTGCAGCATGTCACCGTTGGATAATAATTTAGCTGCTTCATGCAGTCCCTATTGAGCATAGGTTGCTAAAAATGAAATCAACTAATAATAACCCCATTAATCGATACTCATAACGTTAGTGTAGTCATTAGTGTCCAGGTTGGTCGTACATACATAGATCGGAATGATCGGCCCGATTATTGGTGCGAAGCTTATACCGACGACTATCTATCGCTACTTCGTCAATAAGTGCGCCAATTGCGCTAGAAACACCTCCACCGCTGTTGTATGATGAGATAAATAGAAAATGGTATTCGAGCAGGAGAGTGGTTGGATGAATAAAATGCAACGGATAAGGTCCGATAGATGAGAAACGATAAGGATGGAGACTAGCCCTTTTTGTTGAGCAGCTTGGCCACGAACTGAGGCGCTAAATAGGAATACCATGGAAATACGAAACAGATATCCCCACTTCTAGGTAAGAGAGATTGAAATAGGTTCAGTAGAGCTAAGGTAAGAATTATGCTCACATAATATTGACACTTAGAACCTATTCAGCTATACGATCCTAAAACCAAATGTAAAATAATGAAGATTTCACCTGAGTATCAAATCAACCAATCGCAGTTCCCCATCTGCCACCATAACGTCAAAGAAGCAAGCTGGTTCTACTTCGCCAATCACATTTTATACATTACTAGAAACAGATCTGTCTATTATTGTAGTAATACTTAATTGTAAATTCAAGGTTGACAATTATAGTTACCAACATAAAAGGTGCTGGAGAGTCAATCGGACTTAGGTAAAGCACTTCATCAACCAAATGGAGATATTTCGGGCTTCAAAGTATCTTCTGAATTAAACTAGACTATATAGAGCTAAGACAAATGAAAACTACAAGTACAGGAAGTACTACTGTTAAAAGCATAAAGATAGAGAAGCTTGATTATACTATCTAAGAGAGCCATAGAGGCAATATATACGGTAGTCCAAGTACAAATAAGTACGTACTCATCTATGTATAGGGACGGCTGAACACTGTTAGCCCGTATGATACTAAATACGAGGGTTAAGACCTATTTATGCAACAACTAGGTTGAAATACTGATTGCTAGAAGCCTTTATTGTACTTTCTAAGAGAGCCACAAGGCCATATATATACGGTACGAACACGTACGTACTCATCTAAATGTAGAGACGGCTGAACTCCGTCAGCCCGTATCAGAGCCAGTCAGCCCGTATGAGAGCTGAGTTCTATTTATGTAACAAACTATGAAACCAATTAAGAGAGTGAGATATCGTGCAAAACAACGAAAAATGAAACAATGCAACCGCCGGCCAATAGCTGTATAATAGAAGATAGAGATAAACAAACGAGAAAACGAAAATGTAGCAACTAAATACGAGTCACTAATACTAAAGCTTCACAATTCGCTACCACCTCTTCGCCCCTTCCTTCAGTTAATATTCAAGCAAACACACTCCGCAATAACATTACACCCTAGCCTATCGCTGGCAACCATTCAAGTCTAAAGAAGTCAGCTTTTGTACGGTCCTCGCATAAAGCCACTGCATAACAATAAGATTACCTCCACTTCCGGTGAGTACAGCGTAGGTATTGTCTTGATAACAGTGTGGATATACACTAATAGTTGGTTGTCGCGAGAAGGAGGGATTCAAAGAGGTAGTTAACGTAGGTTCTGTGGAAGCACCAGAGTTGTACCAATATTGCTGGTTTTGTTGGAGGGTGCAACTTGGGTGTAAATGTAGGCCATGGAAAGCTAGTGATATTGGTGGGAAAGGTGTATTGCAAAGTAGTTCTATCGTACTATCAGCCTTGTCACACAATCTCACTCGTCAGTGTGATAATGTCGTTACCTGCGTTTGCTGTTGTAGCATGGTTTGATTGATTCAACAATAACAGACGCCATAAAAGTTCACAGAAACCCTCCCCTTCGTGACTCTGAATTTCTTGGTGTATACCCATCCGGTGAAGTTCCTCCTCGTGCATATTTAAGACATGAAATCTGGGCACCACACACCAGGTTAACTCTAATAATATGCTGAGCGGTACGTAACTCACTTTAGATTGGAGGCTTTACCGAAAGCTTCTGCTCTCCGGTTTAATGTAAAGTTTCTATTACAGCCGTCGACGAGGCAAAAAATACTGTCGTAGCATTTACGGGTATTGCTAGCACCTCTAACTGGCAGTAGTAGTCTATCGGGGGTATTGTATCCCAGGGTCGACTCGTAGTCTTCATTGCGGGTTCTGTTGACCCCTCCATCGTAGCCCAAGGGTTCTTTCCCGTTGATCTGCTCTTGTCCTCCAACAAAATCTGCAACCTGAAGGCCAAAATAAAGCCCCGGAGACACGTTCCTGGTGTTAGTCACCCGGCCGGCAGCGGATTTCGAGCGACGAGTGCTAGGGTTGAATGTGAATGAATCCCAGTGGGATTCGACCGCCGCTATGTGCTGGGCTATGTTGTGATGCCTCTGAGGGATTGGTAAAGACGTTTGCGAATTCCAGCTCCTATTCGTATTATTCTGATACATCTGGATACTAGTCTCGTTGGTTGCATGTTGACAGTTTGTAGGATTCTGCATGTTGGGATAGAATAGAAAGGAGATTAAAGGTAATCAAGAGTGAGATGGGAATTAAATGGATGAACAGAGCGGAATAAAGAAACCTCAGGGATCGGGGCTGGGTGGTGGAAAGTGTTTGATTTAAAGACTGTTAGCCTGGACAACGGTCTCAACAAAAACTTAAGGGATTTGCATTCGATGAAGAAGCGCTAGAATTTGTGACTTCTGCTAGCGGCAACCAATCCCTATCCTAACCAGTCGGCCACAAATCACTCCCGCTAGTGACAATCGTCAGACAGAATGCTAGGCTGCGCTTCGATTTGACTCGTCGCCGTTCCTCTGTGCAGCCGTCCGAGGTGGGCCGAGGTGGCCACATAGAATGAGAATTATGGAAAAGAGTCTAGTGTTGATAAATCAGAGGTGAATTTCGCTCTACATATGCCGAACTTCCCTTCCCCCACCGAGGGCCCACATCGACTGTCGGCGACCGCTAGCACGAAAGGCTAAAAATGGCACCATTCTTCCAACGGGGCTGACCATTGTTCAGCTTACAGTTTGTAGAAAACTGCCCCGTTTGTCGCTTTGAAAATGTGGTCCTATAATAACGCTTATATGACTACCAAAGCGGAAAGATTTGTACAGCCTTACAAAGAGAGACTATCGGGTTCAGATATATGAGTGTGTGAATAGGTCTTTCTATGGCGTTCTAGCGGTGTAGGCGTATTCCCGTCGATGAGTAGGCAGACACTATCCATCTATCACTAGGGATGAGCTCACAGTGGCAGCGCTCTAAGAAATAAGATAAACACGAACCTTTTGTTCCCCACGGTAAGAGTCCCAGAATGACACATCCTCCATTGTCGCTACCTAGAACTTTACGACAACGCCTGATTTCGTGCAAATCAATGCAAGTCCATTGCACATCCTGCTTCTGGTTTCCGGCCCCCGCAGTACAACCCTGTCGGGGAACTGTCTCAGCTGATTATCTGCGGAGATGAGCGAGAATCCATTGATAGGAAAGCAACTGTAGCCCATCAGTTGGCTCAAAAATATAGCCATCCACTAATATGAGTTTCATCAATTATCTGGTCTTGCGAAGTAATTCCGGTGCGGCGAAACCCGACTAATACGCCTGCAAAATGCTGCAGCTGCGTCTAACAGTGATATTTGCACAGCGAACATAGTAAATATTAATTCATGAGTACGATCCACACGCAAAAAAATCACAAACCATGAACCCTACAGGGCAGTCTGTTATATTGAAGCATGGATCGGACCACAGCGGGGCGATATGTACTGAGGTTGCGAAAGCATGCTAGGGAGGCTACACTCATTTTGGGGACATTCCAACCGGAAGTGAGAACCTATGATGCAACCATGCTCTTAACATTAACTTCGATCTTGTCCATACTCACCATACACTTACACACTACACCGCACTTCAAATATCGTTCGTCACAATTAAATATTCTAAGGCTCTAACTATAAAAAAAAGCATGTACTGAAACGTATGTGTATGCAGGAGCGCTGTGGAGGTAGCTCTTCAAAACTGATATTTTCAGTATTACTCCAATCTATTGTATTTAATACTAAGGTTTTAAGGTACCTCTTTACAGAGTGGCCAGCCAAAGATATATGGCAGTGGCTTATGCTGTCCAATGCAGTGACAGCTCGGAGAACACCCTGATGAATCGGAAGGTGGTCATTCAGTTCCACAGCATATGCAATATGCATGACGCACATTACATTTCATTGACTACTTTTCCGAGTCGCACCCACAGTCGGAGTAAGAAGAAATCGCGCAGAGGCTTCGCAATGCAGAATTGAATTAGACGTGCTACACACTAACGGAACGGCTATGGCCCTTGCCCCGTGCCCGAGCAGTATAGACTATTGGCATAGAAACTGGAATGATCTAATCCCTGTCCTCGCTGTATAAGTACGAATTAACAAGTGTGATGGCACCAGCGTGCTCACATTACCCCGTCATTCATCACGTTGGTATCTGGGCCATTAGTAAGAAACTCGAGCAAGCGTGATTGATTACAAAACAGATACAACCAACAGATCATGTTCCTGAGCACGTAGGGGCTAAATATCCGTTTAGCCAGCAACGTGACAACATATAGGCGGATGTAGCAAACTATGCATATCGTTGAGGTTGGAACCGATCAAACGTTCAGGAATCTCAATCTTTATTCTACCCATACTCAGATCATAGAATCTAGCAAACATATCACTGCGATTCTCTTTTCTTTTGGAATTGGCCCTGACCTTAGAATATCTGGTTTTCCGGAATGCGGCACAGGCCTACTAGACCGCGCTAGCAGGACCATTCCTGGTGGGATATTTTAATGGGTGCAAAGTTAGTGGAACTTCCCAAAACACTGTAGTTGCAGTTGCCCACAGCGAATAGATAAAGACAGCCACCAGAGAGTAATCCTAGTGCAGTGTGTTGTGCCCAGTGGTAGAGGTTGTTTGTATGTTGGAGCAGATTCGGAGGTTGAAAGGCCACAGGAAGCGTTGTTGTTGAACGTAATACGGCTGGTTACCCTCGTGCACGCGAAAAAATTCCTGAAGATCAAGCTTTTATACGACGAGTCTACATGTTAGAGATCGGACCCACTAGAAGTTATTCAACCGAAGCTTACTAGGGCAGCTCAGCGAGGGATGAGAAAATATGACTAGAAGCAACTAGAAGTTTCAATGCCACCCACGGTTTCTCCCATTGATCATGCTGCACAGTGTTCTCAACCGTCCCGTCCGTCCGAGGGTAGGACGGAAACGGTGCCATCATTTGGGAGCGGGACGGGGACGGACGAAGGAGACGGCCGGTCAGCTATCGACATCCATAAATATTTTGCAGTGCTCATTACAAATGTATAAAACTCATTACAATTACCTTGACTGTGAAGCAAGATCCTTCAGCATCAGCTCCATACATACCATGTCTGATTCCGTTGCCCCAAAGACCAACTGAGGCCTCTATGATATCATCTCCCAAGCGGTTTCGTCAGTCACTGATCAGCATCTATGCACTAATTTGGCTTCTATATATAAGCTATAACCGCCCGATGACGGCCGGGGGACAGCAAAAACACCGTCCCTGGCAGATACCGACCGTCCAGCCGTCATTGATCTACTCGGACGGGACGGACTGTAGTAGTGCCGTCTCGTCCGTCCTAGCTTTATTTAGGACGGTTGAGAACACTGATGCTGCACCCTGTATGCAACTCATCTGTCAAGAGCTGTATACTTCAGGCTGGCAGAATTAGTACAACTGGTCGAATATCGGGGATCTGAACCTGAATATATCAGTCAGTCAGGCATCTATAATAGTACTTAGGGGGGAGGGCGTCTTGAGGTGATTGCAGAGAGAAACACTTCACTGCAGTCTTAGTATGTTTCAGTAAGCCGTTGCATGACGGAAATTGACGCTGTGTCAAATTTCAATACCATTCTGGGCGAGCTGCAGCGCTCCTCTACCGATTCTTTCGGTTTCAATTTTGACCTAACATATCAGCTAGTCTGCGTTCAGGACCGGTGGTTGGTCAACAACCTCCTCCAAAAGCTAGCTCGGAGATCTATGCTCGGCGGTTTGAGTGGATAATCATTGGACCGGTGTGTACGCGATGCGTAGGCGGTCGGAGTTATTTGCATATCGTGTATGTTGGGTAGACGGCTATATAAACTATACTCGGAATTTCGGAATCGGAGCTTTCGGAGTCCGACCCACCGCACATTTATGCATTCGACGCTATTTTATCCAATCAAGATGACGCTAAGGCACCTATAGCATGACATGTTATGCATATGCAGGCATTCAACGTCCGGGGGGTCCAATAAACCACTAGATACATACAAACACATCCCGGAGTTTCGGTATCATTTGCTCCAATTCATCAGCTCTGTTAATAGAGGGGCCAATGTTAACACATATACGTAGTGCGGTGGGCGTGGAAAGCTGTCTGTTGTCTAATCTGTCTATCCAAGTCTAAAGTCTAAAGAGAGAAAGGAGAAAGCGAATAAGGACACGAAGTCCACAATGCTATGCTAAGCACGGCAAACCACGTAACAGCGAAGCAGTCACATAATGCCGGTCGATGATCTCGGACGAAAGCCCATATCTCCGTCAATAGCCGGTTCGTCTTGTGGGAAAATAATCTTGCATGAGGTTGATTGGGCCTATAAGTATAGTTTGAAAGTAATATTCAAGCGCGCGAAACGCCTAATCCCACCTGCACCATTACGTAGAAGGCTGCTATCTTGGCTTTGATCTACTAGTATGCGTGACCATCATTTGACAATGTCCTAACGCATGCCCTAGAGGCGTTCTGGGGCTCAACAGTACTATGTACCGATATGGGCTACAGGTACCTACACAGCAATGGGGCAAAGATGAAGGTATACGGTAGTTTAGGACTTGCCCGCTCAAACTTTTAGATTAAGTGAATTTCTGCCAAGCAAGTCCGTTATACGTCCGAAAAGGCCGCTCTCGGGATTATTTCGTATTCTATCCAGTAGATCAAATTTGTATGCGGCTAGAGCAACTTAAATAAACAAGATCTTATAACACCTTCGACAACCACTCTCTTCGCCTAAGAGTGCCAAGACTTCGTACGTGGCACCATGCATACAGCCCAGGCGCCTTATTAGGGGCGTGGGCACGCCCAGTGCCCACACCTAACAAGCCGCTAGCGGGGTGCTTTGCACTGCACTAAGAAATCCTGGTATTTTTTCAAAATTGCAAGTTACTCAACAACACAATGGAGAGAAGATCGGAGACTGCAGTATGATAGGTAGCTGCAAGGCCTACATATGCATCCAAAATCAAGTCAAATGGACCAATTTTGAGCAAGGCGAAAATGTGAGTGAGAGTCCATGAAGCTGGCGGATTTTTTGTCTTTCTTTTGACTCCCCTGTTTTATCACCAATTGTATATCAAATTTGGTAGTGATGACATCAGAGCATATATGGCTTGCTGAATGTCAATTGGTACTGGTCTTGGCATATTTGGATGGGTGGTTGTCATAATAGATACAACTTTGAAGTTACAATACTGGGACACACTTTGCAGCAGTGTAACTCAGCGAATTTTTGCACAAGTGACATTTTACACTGTTTAGAACCTGCCAAGGTGACCCTAAATAGCCTTCTGGTATGCATAAGAGACACTGGCAGCAAGGGCACTGAATTCCAACCAGAATTGGTGGAGAAATCAAGTGGAGTAGGTAGTTCTCCTTCTTTTCCACCTGCCCACCTACCAACCACCCCCATAAGTCTGCCAATTCTTGGCCAAATTCCATGCCCTGCTGAATAGAGTAGCTCTACTATATGTAGATAGATTCTGTATCATCCATGGGCAGATACTAGAACTGTCTGTGAACTGGTTCAGGTCACTACATTTGAGTCATGAGCTGTCACTCATCACAGATGCACTTTACAGTCAGGTAGAAAAGATTTACCTGATGGGTATACAACATGTATCTAAGTGTCAGGTAGAAAATATTTACCTGATGGTATATAACATGTATCTAAGCATCAGGTAGAAAAGATTTACCTGACACAAAATACCAGTAGTGCTAAGCAGTGCTTAGCAGCATCAGCATTGCTGAGTATATTCTAAGCCACTGTACTTGATCTACAACAACTCCTTGAATATTAGAGAAAACTAAAAGAGGAGGCAAGCAAGTGAAAGAGCATCTTGTCAACTACATTTCATATATAAACAATATCCTGATCAAAGTAAAACTCATGGAGTTAATTGAGCTCAAAGTTGAATAGATGTGGGAGCTGGGAGTGGGGGAGGTGGCTCTGGTGGGAGTGTGGCTACGAGGTGCCCCGCTAGCGGCTTGTTAGGTGTGGGCGCTGGACGCGCCCACGCCCCTAATAAGGCGCCTGGGCCGTGTGCATGAGGTGGTGTACCGACTTCAGATTTTGGGATTTTGCAACTCTACACCACAGTACTACACCACTCAGTATCAACTTTTAGCCAATAGTCTACCCAGAAACTCGCCAGAACGGATATTTTATGCCAGTTGTATGATAAGCGAACTCTCAATCTCTCCTCCTCCTCCTCTCTGTCGGTGCTTGCATCCCCAATGACATGCGCAGTACCAACCCCATCTAGATACAATACACCAGTAGATAGACTCGAGCAATGCCCGCATACAACTTCTACTTCCCGGGTCCGATTTAACCATACGGGTCTCTTCGATCATGGAAAAGGAATACTGGTTTTGGGTTGGCTTGGCCAGTTGAGGTATTCCACTGCGATAACATCATATAAACCTGCATCCTAAATTCTAGAGGAGACAGCAAAGAAAGGTGACCCATGATGTATCGGTATGCACACCTGTTGCGACCAACCTCGTCGGGCGTTAGAACCGGGGCTGTGGTGGCGGTTCCGAGTGGACAGTGTGAAGTAAAGGGTGGGCTTATTTCCTTTGTCATATTTACATTCATTTTGCTGGAGAGGAGCCGGATGGGTTTTGAGGCTGTGGTGTTGAAGTGAAAATACTCGTTGTGCCCACTATTGCATAACGATAGCGGAGGGGGATGCCACACCTTTGACTCGAAGGATTCCCCTTAGGGTAGTGGCGGGGAATTTGGGATACTGTCATACTCTAGTTAGATTGCATACTGAATGAATACAACAAGATCTTATATTGGGATGCGCAGGAATGGAGGGATATCCCGACTCTTCAACAACGCTAAATCGGTAGAGTCATGTTCGTTAGTTAGTTTTAACACGTTCCGTGGCTCGGAATACGCCGCTGTTTTGGATATTATCTGGGTATTTTTGGACCTACTCGACCCACCCGAAAAATGTGCACATCATGTTGGTGGAATGCCAAGTTTGCGCCAGAAAGTCAGTTGATAAAGCGGAGCATATGTAGTGTTGAGAAGGCAGTCCAATTGATCCTACAAATCCGCCATCATCCACATTAACGCTGGCACCATACCAGACCCTTGCAAAAATTACCTCACTGACTACTATCTTGAATGCAACAGATCCTTCCAGAAGATAGCAAGTCTGTACGTCTGCATAACTGAGAAGGTCAGAAAGCAGACATTACCCAAAGAGCACAGCAGATATACCACTCAGTTTATGCTTTGCGTCTTCGGACGATATGTTCCAGTACTAGTAGGGCGATTAAGGATCTATTTGAGAATACGTAGACTGAAACTTCAACCTCTGGTGAGGTTAGAGAAAAATAACCAACAATTGCGACCCTAGCCCCGCATAGGTGACTTAATGTTCTCATCATATTAGCTATTGCTCACTTGATCGCCAAAAACAGACGGTACTGGCTTTCTTTCCGTGTACTTCCTCTCTGCACTCTTTCTCGCCATATCTTTTTCTGCGCCCTTTCTTGCCGTGCCGTTTCTCATTGTGCCCTTTCTATGGGTCAGCCCTGTAAGTTCGCTCTGCGCCCACCCTCTTCATGCTGTTTCTGTCTGCGTCGTTTCTCTCAGTGCTCTTTCAGTACCCGCTACTATTCCCTCAGAACCCACCACAATTATCACGTTCATATGGCTCTAGCTTTGTGCGCTATCACGGGTAGTGTATCCTCCTGCCAGTGTTGAGGCTATAATAATAGCGCTGCTGCGTTGAAGTATAACCTGGTGCGGTTATGGTGCAGCAGTGGCCGAGCGGGGGTGTAGCGTATCTTGCGGTGGTGGCGGAGGAGCGTGAGGGTCCGGAATGTCAGATTATCACTCATGAAGCAGACCTATATATATGACATCTTACGCAAGAGGGTACAGTGGAGTGCTTTCGAAAGGATGGGCATGTGCTCGCAAGTGGATCTCCGCATGTTGGGCGGTGATGGGTGTTACCTTGATTCGTTGCATTGCGACTACTTAGTGGTGAACCTAATTAACTTCGAACAACCCGTGTATGTCCTCGAACTCCCGAAAGGCCTAGATTGAAAAGATTCACTCATCTTCGAAATGGTGTTGGTAATAAACGAACATTTTCTGGGCTCGTCAGTCTTAGCATGGTATCAAAAGTTGTCCTTTCCAGAAATGTCGCACGAGAGGAGCTATGTATCTATCGTAAGTTATTAATGTAGAGAATAGTCGAAAGAAATGAGACTGGAGACCGGAGAATGTAGGGTGCACACGTAGCCATATCCCGAGCGGTTGAAAGCATTACCGTCAGAGTCCTCGGGGGGGGGGGCGAGTCGGCATCATAGTCAAGCACTCGGAATGTTCAGTCACGACGTTGTTGCATATGTACTTGGATCGTGAGTCTCAGCATCTCTGGGGTCTCAGCATCGTCTGAAGTCTTGTATGAGAATGGTGACTGTATGAGGATATGCATCAGGACCAGGGTGATGCGTCTCATGTCAGATAGAGCATACGCGTACGCATATGGTAGATTGTACATATACGGTCTATGGCCCTCGAGATAGAGCAATCAGTATCAGACTCATTCAACAGACGTTGTTGCATGTGTACTTGGATCGTGAGTCTTAGCATCGTCTGAAGTCTCAGCATCGTCTGAAGTCTCAGCATTGTCTGAAGTCCTGTATGAGAATGAAGACTTGTATGAAGATGGTGACTGTATGAGGATATGCATCAGGACCAGGGTGATGCGTCTCATGTTAGATAGAGCATACGCGTACGCATATGGTAGATTGTACATATACGGTCTTTGGCCCTCGAGATAGGACAATCAGTATATTCAACAGACGTTGCATGTGTACCTGCATCGTGAGCCTCAGGTCCGTTTGTTATGCAGCTGGTGTATGAAAATATGCCTCAGGAGAGCGGCTCATATCAGTGCAAACGGATGAGCAAACGGAGATAGATATGGAGACGAATATGGCTGTGAATATGGGAGACAAGTCTGTATATATACGGGCCTTCAGGCCTCGAGAGATCAGTCAATTAACAAGTCTTAGAATATCCAAAGTAACAGACGTTGCTGAAAGTAGATATAGAGAAGCTTGATTGTATACTATCTAAGAGGGCCACAAGGCCATATATATATGGTCATACAAGTGCGAATGCGTACGTACTTATCTACTTAATGTATAGATCCCGTTGTATCCCTTCAGCCAGACAGCAATCTCCGGCCATACGAAGGCTGAGATTTAATTATGCAATAGACGTAATGAAAGTGATACTTGACTGATTGTCTACTGTACCAACGGGGCCATATATATGAGGCTTTATATACGGTAGCCTGTGTACAAAAAATGAGACGCCATCATGTTTTGCCTTGAAATCCCTCGAACTGCATAACATGCACCGCTGGTCGTGGCAGTGATTTGAGTGGACATAGAAAAATCACTAATCAACCCCAACTCAGGTGAAACTCCGGCCTAGAAAAGTACCTGTCGTAAAGTACAGCTGTTAAAGTAACCTAATTAAAACATTTGTTACGAGTCCTCAATGAAAAGTTACGAACAGCACATTTATGACTCCCTTAGAGCGGACATGTTGAAGGGTCTCAATGTATCGTAGGAAGTTAGCCTAAAGCACCCTCGATCATAGGATTCATGATCCACCCCACATATTCAGGTAAAGGAGCTCCGACGCCATGGAGCATCCAAGGGTGTCGCTTGACTTTTTTCAATAAAATTCTCTTAGCCGATACCGCGTTTAATGTCAAGACAGACGGAAGTAGAGAGTTTGTTTGTTTGTAACAATTTGGCATTCAGTCGGTTACGGCTATGACATACATCTTCCTGAATGTCCTTCCCACTCCAATGGAAATACAAAAGTAAAAACAAAGTAAAGTTGTGGGCCCCTTCCACTACCCTCATCCCCTTCGGAAGTACAGCGTCATGACATATCACCCGTTTCTAAATTCACGAGTGATGGCTAATGCAGCACAGCTACGATACCTATCAGACCCCAACAGTGCCTTAGAGAGCGTAAAGAAATCGAAGTCGTAAGGAATGCCAAGCCTACACAGTCAGCGGATGCAACGGACAGGGCTAATTCCAGATGAGTTCGCATGCAGTTTGTCCTGATCCCTCCAGGCGGGTAGCCTCTATCTGTCTCCTCAAGGTGATTTCAGGTACGATATCTAATGTGACTAGTGGGGTAGTGAGGTGCATCCTGTTCGGTGTCGAACTTAAACAGGTGCACTGCCCTGTCAACCCCAACCAAGCAATACTTCCTAGACACAGATATGCTATTGGAAGTGGTGAGATTGCTGAAATTTACAGGTTAGCAAGGAATCCTTTGAGAGGACTCTAGCTAAACTTATGAAAACACACAGGTTGATCGGAATAGCGCCGTACTAGTACAGTGCAAGTTAGCACCTACGTTCATATCGTGCTCCTTTCAATTAGTCTCTGCGCTTCGTGTAGGACACCATTAGCACGACTACACAAGTGAACATGCGCAGACAAGTATCGCAGGAATAACACTACTAGGGAATGCAGGCGGGGTATTTCCAAGGACTTTATTAGCCGGCTATCCTTTATGTTTTCCTTACATTAAAACTTTCGTCGTTCTGAACTCAATATTTGCGTCGGAGGTATCATGTTTTAAGAGCTTCTACAGCCTTCAAATTTCCAAGACTGTTGAATCGACTTCATTGCCAAAGTCCGCACATGAGTTCTGATTGTTAATTCAAATTGTCGATTCTTAACTGTAGATAATTCAGTGTGTAGTACTGAGTTTGTCGCGATCTCTAAAGTCCCAGCATATACACTAGTCTAAATACGGCTTGTATACTGAATATTTTTAATCTAATCAGATCATCTCGGCATCTCTTTGGTAAGAAAATACCGGCCTATGAACATACGGTTAAAATGCCCGCAAATTATGTACAATTGCGTCGTGAAAGTAAGAAAACGCATGATATCCTACCATGAGAAAACATCACAATAGATCCCAACATAGCCTGCAAAAACCTACACAAAGGAAGGTCAAGACAGAACATCCCCTACCAAAGCATTCTTCCACTTCGATCGTTATAGATGTGCTTCATTGTTAAGAGTTATACATCGGAAAGTGTAGGTGGATTCAGGCGTTCTCTCACTTATGCGACGCCAGTGTACTAGACTACAGTACTAATTCCCACGTTTGCGGCGACTAACGTTATTGTTGTTTCCCACACCACAGTTTGCCTCAAGATTTACCCACTTGATATTCTGTTCCTGATTATCCCTACGCGGATGCTTCCCACATACCCTCGCATATAGACGGTAAACATTTACGTATTGTAACATTTAGGACGGTACAACGCGAGAATTGCTCCAGGAATTCATTCATTACTTGGTAGGTCGTGTTTTCGGACAATATGTTATATTACTTCTGATTGAACGAAAAGCGTTGGTTGATTGGGCACCTGGACTGAATCTGAAATCGTCTACTCATAAATATCCGGTAATAGAGCCGTTGTTTCCACTTCCCCCAGAGCTGATCGGAAACTAACTATGAAGTATTAACAAATAAAATACTTCAATTTGCAACTCAGAGGCTGTAAGACATGGTTCATGATTGGGGTACGTCGAGGATGTCTTAAAATCTGTAGCCAAGATCATGGTATATCAATCGGTTTTCTACCACAGTGCGTGTTGCATAGAAGTCTCTACCAGACTGCTGCTCCCGCAGATACACTAATGGCGAGGAAAATAAAGGTTCCTAGTGGAGCCGGCAATGAAGAGATCTTTCCAGTCTTGCGTGGAGAACCTCACACTAGGATCGGCATGTGGCAACGCAAAGCACAAAATGCTCTTGATCTGGATAGATTCAGCGAAGAAGCCAGACTAGACATCGCTCTGGGAGCTAGTGTCCTATCACAGAGTTCAAGCTCTATATATAGCACGAGATATTATGAAATTAACAAAAGACCATACTCGAAAGCTTTGAAGATAAAAAACCCCTTTCGCTTAGATAGAGTACATCGATGCGTCGTATACACCCTAAGTGCATTATCTTACATTACTTAAGACAGTAAGGCGGTACTATCTGTAATTAGCTGGCATCTGTTTTTTTTTTTGGAACGCTACTGAACGCCAGATCCACAACTTCTATACATCTGATAGTTAGCCACCCGCAAGTCCGAGCTCTCCGGCGAATAGGAGTTGCTTGACACGCTTACAAACGAAGTCAGAAGTCGCGAGAATACACCGTGACGTCACAATGCGCCAGATCCTTTTGTCTTATTTGTCCACTCCTTCAGCCCTATGCTACTGTAGTTTTAGGGCAAATAAGAGGCTGCCATCGACGATGCACTGCGTACCTGCAGCGCTACAGTTAATCCGAATACGGTCAGATTGTACGGCATGGTGTTAACTTTAGTGCGCGGCTCGGGCCGCACCACCAACTGGGAAGTATGACTGGTTCGAATTTAATCACCTGCATGTTTTGTTTTGTTGTTTTATTCATACTGTATGCACTCTAATTAGAGTATGACAGAGCCCCATATCCCCTCCGACTCCAGGCAAGCCGGTTAAATGGCGGAGTTCCCCACCCGCTACCCTTTGTCCCCTTCACACCGGGGGGCTGGCACTGGGATTCGAACCCATAGCATTGTGACCGTATACCACGCCAATACTTTCAGGAGCGATACCACTGCGGCACTAGGCCAGCCCTCTCACCTGCATGTTTTGGTGCAGAATCACTACTTGCAGTCAAGAACTGCTGTTGAGCAAATGCTGAAACTATTACATCCAGAAAAGCTCATGAAATTGCCTGTTTCGGAATAAGAACGTCAAGACTAACACTGGTCACTGTTTTGTGTACCATGTCGGGTGTATATGTACACGAAGTCATTCGTTGTTTCCGAAAGAGATAGCTTCTAAGAAAACTAAAAACTTTGAATCCAACCATTAAGTAACCATTAAGTAACCAAGAGAAATTAAGAAGTCATAGAGACGATGCTGCAGGGTCGTTCTATGGAGAACTTCGAACCCTCAAAACACTTATGAAATGGCATCTCAGCTATACATTTAATTGTTAAGCCTTCACACTTTATTAGTAATAATCGTTCGTGATATCCGAACGCTCATTAAACTCATTCTCACGCTGTCCCACACGAATTTTAGCATTTTCAAGACACAACGCTCCTGTTAGGAGCTCACGATTCAGGTAAGAAGCACATCGGCTTTGTTACATCATTATCATGTAAAATAAAGTTTCCGTGCTTAATGGTTATGTATCTAGGCATCTACATTCCATTACGTCAGTTATTTCGGTATGGCAATTTCAAAAAATACTCCTTCCTGCGTACGGCACCACCTGTATAATGATAATCTCTGTTTAAATTTTAGGCAATGGTTTAGGAGGTGAGATTAGAACGGACACCATGAAATCCCTCCAGCTAGTCACGTCTGATTGGACATCGTGATCTGCAGTCAAGCCAAAGGGTACCATGATAGTTGAAATAGGGAAGAATGGACGTAGTTTTAATATGCTGCTCGTAATCATACATCGAAGAAACCTGAATCTTGACGTGGAATTCCAGAACGAACAGAACAATGATAGACACCGACAAAGTAGCCAGGCTGTTGATACATAAACGAACGCGCAATAAAAGTTATGAGATAAGTAGAAGGTATTCATGAGCAGATAAAAGTAATGAGCAAAGATGAGGTAAACAAAGATATATGCGAAAAGATTTTTCATTGCAGGTCCTAACCGCCACCAGTTTGTAAACCCTTGTTCCATGTCTTCCTATACTCAGCGATAATACGCCTCGTGTCAGACTAGTCCATGTTCTGTCCCTACGATTGTTATTTTTAGTTTTGTTTGTGCTGCCTTTACCAGAAGGGATATTTAGTTCAGCAGTATCCGCAATTGCAATTCATCCCGTAGGGTTTCTTGCAGTAAACCCAGTTCAAGTCGAGGTTAGTGAATTCAGCCGAAATTCGTCTGCCGGGCTTCCGGTGGCCTCCTAACCGCTGAAAACAATTCCCTTCTAGTGGAGTAGTAGTGAACTCATTGGCCACATTTTGCGTATACATACGGGTGCTATTCTGATACCGGTACATATGCGAGTCAACCGATTGTTGTGGTGGGGAGTAGGAGAAGCTTGGTGGAGTAATTAATCCAGTCCCACCGGCGAATGGCCCTTGGTTGTGCATATTTCGGTATTGCTGGTTCTGAGAAAGGTCCAGAATTTCTTGTTGCGGATTTTGAAAGGTTGTCAGGGTAATTGTCTCGTTCCGGGAAATGGGGTCTACTGAATTGTCAACCCGTTATCTATATCTCTGGCAGTGGATTAAGGGACCTTCCACGCTAAATTCCATCGTTTCCGAGGTAGGCCAGCTGTCAACGGTATTCGGAAGCATGTTGTGCTGCGGAAATCTGTTTTCGCTGCCGGGAGTGGCCACCGGGGACGGATAGGCCAAAGTCGTATATGTAGGTGTCAAACCCTGGCTATTAAATCGGATACCACGAGAACAGGGGGTCCTGGTAGGATTGGTATTCTGGATAGGCCGGGGAGATTGATCGGACAACGCAGAAGTATCATCCATCGAGTTCGCCGCCACAGATTGCGCTAAAAACTCTCCCAATTCACTGGGCTTGCATTTCCGGAGACCTTCGTATAAACCCCTACGGATGAGTTCTTCTTTGTGTATTGTCGTAGCAACAAGATGCGATCTGGATGAAATTAATGCTTACCCATTGCTTTCGGTGGTAGTTAGCTTACAGCAGACTGCGGCACTCCGGGAATTGTTGAGGTGTTGAGTCTCTGGTAACACAACCGAATGGGCAAACGACACTGCGGCTGTGTCCACTAGGCATGTTGTTGCCTGTGTTTGCAGCCTGGCAAACGCCGTTGTACAAAAAAAGAAGCAGGTTTTGTATCAGAATCTATGCAGATGTAAATGTCGGTTTTTTGAGACTGTCGTCGTAAATATTTTGCGGGGGGCGAATCTCCTTGGAATAGAAAGCAGAGCTGAAGAAAGGAAAATTTAAATCAGAAGCTGGGTGATATGTACGTGTTTAATCTTGGGATTTCAAACCTTAGAATAAATCAAGATTAAACTAAGCTTAACTAACATGTTGGCAAGATCTTTAGATTCAGATGAACTATATCGCACTAGCATATTGCTAGCGGCAGTGGCGATGATTTCTTGAATGCCTAGTTGTCACAAATCAATGGCGCACACGCCTATCGCCATGCATGATCGGATAGATGATAAGCGATGCATGCACCTGCATGAAAAACCACGTGTCTGGAAGTGTGGCAGTGTGCCGGCATTAGTGCGATTTGACGAGGACGTCATCACAATTGCGCAACATCCAACCAGGATTTGATTGGCTGGACACATCACTCTTCCTCAAAAGTAACTGCTAACGACCAAACGAGCAGTTAGTGCGTTTTATTTGCATGCAGAATACATATGGCAAAGCAACCACAAAGCACAGCATATACCAACCGATGTATATCAGCTTTGACCGTGTTGTTAACTCGAAGACACGTTGTCTGCGCACCCGGGCGTGTTCCATTATAACTGGCACTTACGACTGAGGTGAGAGATTCGTGTTTCGTCTCAGCGCTCAGGAAGGTGTGCTCGCTGCATTGCTTCGCAGCATGTAGCGACTAGCCTACAGGGGTCAGCAGGTATCCCGCCAACGCAGCAGACACGTGGGGATTCCGTCACCAAACTTAGGCACTTACTTCCTATAACCATTTTGATGCTTGAGGTTTCAGCTTTTGTGTAGTGGCAAGATTTAACTCCGCAGTACTAAGGCGACCTGTGCGCGTTCATGTCGTCAACAGAGTAAATGTATAGAATGGCAGTTTGGCGGCGCAGTATATCTGCTTCCTTCAGCCCCGGACACTAAAAGCCGACACTGCCCAATAGCTAGTCCAAATCTTGGAACTGCAACAAACAGACTTCGGGGGGGCAGATGATATCTGCGAAGCCACAGTAGAATCCTGAGAAACGCCCCAGCACTCATCAGAATACTGCAGCCATAACAAATCATCATCGAGAGTGTAATCAAACGCCTGGTTTCTACCTAGATATGGCCTTTGATCCTCGCAGGCGTTGCTAACATTAATTCCTTATTTTCGTGCAGCCAAAGGGCGACACATTTCTGAAGTCTTTGCCACGTGGAGCAGCTAAATCATTTAGCAGACAACTATCCCGCCAAAGCCACAAGATAGATTAATTTTACTGGGTGTTTGTGAGTAGGAGCTAGCGGTTTAGCATAGACTACTCTCCCCCAGCGTGGCGTGCGTACATTGTTCTTAGGAGGGTATGGTTCCCAGTCTAATGCGAAACTCAAGCTCAAATATTTACAAGGATAGAAGCAACAGACAAGTGTAGTGGGCTGTAAATGCACAAAAATTGAATGGTTATGAGTAGATTGAAGTAGATGTTGACGGTAAAGTTGAGTTTAGCCCTGAGGCCCTCAACGTGGGCGAAAGTGACCGCCTTCTCTCTTAAGGTTCACACTGTCGGCGAATGTGACTGCTTGTCGGCGAAAGTGTTTAGTGAGAGTTTGTTTCTTGTCTGTATATATACACGCACTTTGGATCAGTATCTAGTCAAGTCAATCAACGCACGAGCTTCAACAATCTCAACAGTAGACTGCAGTGAGGTGAGGTGGGGTGAGGGAACTTTGAATTTTCAAGCTCACAGATGCTACTCTACTCGGCGGTCGACATCAAGCTAGGATTCGGCGAGTCACTGACCACCTAAAGACAGAATCCAACGTAATTCAGGCCAGGCTGCATTAGTAAGAACCTATCATCAGGGATTTTCAAAATAGCACAAACTATTCCTCAACCCAAAACTACTACTGTTACTACCCTGTCTCACCTTACGATTAGGTTGTCAACTGACAGCTGTCCTGGTACTCCGGGCAGGCACCAGTCTGAGATATCACTTATTGCTACAAGATATCATCTTGCGGGATATTTTTAGGTCTCCATGCAGGTGAATGTTTTAAGCAGGTATTACAACCATCGTGAAACATTACACCTTGTGCCAGAATGGCTTGTATGCACTTTACAGGCTTCGGATGCTTAATTGATATGTATGCTAAAGGTAAGAAGATTTTTTGTTGAAAACCCCCAATTGCCTCTCCCATGACCATGATTATAGGCCAAATCCTCTTGTCCGCCGCAAATAAGAACACAGGATTGCAGGTGATCTTACATATCAGAGTCCTGGGCGGAAGTTTCAAGCCTCTAGCTCAAAAGTAATTGCCTCATTATGGGTCACTCGGTAGCGGCGATATCATCGATGTTGCATATCTAGTAGTGGCAAAGGTGGCAAAAGAACGCACAACAGTTGCCACTCTCTTGTACTATATCTTGAGTCTTTTGTTGAAATATGTAAGGGGAGAACCGTGTGAATAGACTTAAGATACAGAGACTGGAGAGTAGGAGAAAGACTCGAGATATATACAAGGTAGTTGGGTGCCTTATGCCCTACCGGCTATGTGCCTTGACATCAGCTCAGCTGAAGCTCAGCTCGGTCAGGTTCACGCAACATCTTTCTCCTTCTCCGTTTGTAACATAGTCTATGCGCACGGTTCTCCTCATATAATCGAAAAGAAGTCTCGAGAAAAGAGCAGTTTACCGGATCAAACAATGATTTCTGGAATGGAATACATACCAGTATATGATGATTACCCATACATAACACTGAAGGTGAAATATATTAAGCACATGTATATCAAAGGTTGGTGAATATCAACTAACTAGCGTGCTCCCTCCGTAAGACGCCATTCTATATTTGATCTATGTTGTAAGGATAATGGCAATTCTAATGTTTATTAATTCATATGTATCTAGTACTTCTAGTTGGTCTGGAGTTCCAGGCAGCGAAATTTACCAGCACCTCACAAAAATTTCGAACATATAGTATCACTGCAAAATTCCATCTCCCTACCTGCCGTTACAAACCATTTCATTCTGAGGATGTCAAACTGCACGTCATCTTGGTCACAAAAGTCCATCGCCCTGGTTCCGGCACAACTCCAAGCTGATCTAGATTAGCCGAGTAATTCCCGATGATAACGCACCTATTAGCTAACTACTTTAATATAAAGCTTATCTCGATTACCCTCTCTCACACTAGAGGCATAACTACTATCCCTTTGCCGGTAACCGGGTTTGGGCCCATAGATGGGCCCGCTTTTAAAATACACATCACACAACCACAATCTAGCCAAATGCCCCCAGAATAAATAAAAATACTCTACATATGGTGAAATTCATAAAAACAATTTTGTTTGGGTGTGAAACACAAAGCCTCATTGCAGTCCTCACACTTTATGTTGGTTTTCATGCCTTCTCCACTACCACCCTGACTTCTTTTCCACCTGCAAAGGAAACAATCTACTCTACTCTCCATCCAAAGTGTAGAATGCATTCCTGGCACCTTTTGGCAGAGAGGAAGGGGGGTGTGCTTGGTAACCAGCCTGGTAGGCAGTGGGGGCAAGGCAGATTGTGTGGCTGGAGCCGACCAAGTGATTTTCTGTGAAGCCGGAATGCCCGAGGAACCATTTATTGTTGATGAACTCCCAGCTTGCAGAAGGTTATGCACAATGGAGAGACGAAAGTCAAAGTGCTCCACAGTTCTCTCTTTGTTTGCTGGAAGATCTCAATAGATTATGAGGCTATTGATGAGGGCTGTCTCCAGAATTCAGTAGAAAAGTAGATACCAATTGCATCTGGATATGAGCAGTGTATCAAAATAGGTTCAATACTGGTCAGCCACATCCACACCCACCTTGTGCTGGTTGTAGGCATCAACAATGACTGGTATATCAAGCTCTTTCTGTCATTCTCCAGGAAGAAATGTGGAATTTACTCCACTTACATTGGTACTCTTGTTGTCTAGATGCTTTCTCATTCTCAGCACCAGTGAATCCTCACCACTTAAAGGGTGGATTGTATGCATAGGAATTGGTGTTGGCTACAAGCTGTCCCATAATGGAGTTGGTAAGAAAGAGATTGAAGATTGAATTGGAGTAATATCATCCAGCTCAGAGAATGAGATGGGCAATCGGTTCCATGCTTTGTGTGGAGGGACATTAGGTTGTAAAAAGTTGAATGTGGGAAGCTCAGGAAGATCTGTCAAATTTTGAATTCGTTTTTTGAGTGTTTTCTTGTGCCGCTTGGCCAAGTGATGAGTGGTGATCGACCTGGCTGACTCAATATATGCTTCATCTGAGGAGCTATAATTATCATCAAGGTTGAGTATCGCAGGTGGAGCTTCAGTAGTTGGTGAAGACACATCAGGTATAGTGACAGGTCGGTGCTGTACCACTGTAGGTGGTGGTGGTGGACTGGAGGAGGTGCGCTGAAGGCAAAGAGTGATCGTCCATGATGCGACGCTTGGCACTTTGTTTTTTTACATTTTTTGGTGAGGATGGTGGAGATGAGAGTATAAGTGGTGGGGGTAGGTAGTTGACATTAAGATTCCGAGGTCTGAGGGCTTCTCTGCTCCTGGTTGTTGTGGTGTGGTAGATGGGAAGTGGGAAGGTTGTTGCCACTGGACTGGAGGATGGTACACTCACAATCTCCAAAGTACTGCTATTTATATGCAACTCAGCACCACAGAACTTGTCACACTGCCACAAGAATTCACAAATAGAAGCTTCTACTAATTATCTTTCAATTCATAATATTCTAGGGGGGGTTTATGTGGGTGGCAGTGTTGTTATAAGCGACAAGGCGCAGCGCACGCAAAAGTGGGCCCTTTCGTGGGCCTGCTACCGGCAAAGGGATAATACGTTTATTGACCGGAAAAAACGCCCAACCCACTGCTTTGTCCAAACAGTGGGAGGTACCATGACAAGCAGTGTACACCGCCAAAGCACCATGATTTGTCAGTAGTGTAGATATCTCTTAACGAAGAACGTGTTCTGGCCTCGGCTGCGGCATTGAAGTAAATTTACTATAAAAAAAATCCGAATGTACTTAGACGGTCAAAAATAACTAGGGGATTTTTGGGTGCAACCACTACCAAATCATGCGTCTGTTATTATTGACTGCCGAAGTAGAAAACCTTTGCCTACAGTGTACACTCGAATCCATTCCTGGCTTCTTCTGTTGCAACGCGGTTAGAGACCAAGGATCGGCAATCATGACGGCCAAGGCAAACTCACTAGTCTCGAATTGCATACTGGCGTAGCAGTCTGGTCCAGAATTAGGGTTTTTTGGAGTAAGTTCTGACTGGGTCACTTAATGAGATAAGCCCCTGATTTGGTTAGCGTCTAACGGATTACCATATATAGCAATTCCTCGGAATTAAACATATTGCCATGAAGTTTACTTCATGGAATACACAAAATAGGTGCAACTGAAAAGGCTATAGGCAAGCAATTATTTAATTGATTGGGAAGTGTTGCAATAGTACTTAGGGGAGAGCTGTGTGTGTAGATTCTATGATACAGAGAGAAGAGAGGGAAAGAGTCGATTATATACAGAGAATCATTAGAGAAAACTTTGACGCCACCGTTGCCACTCTGAGTCACTTGCCACCGGATATGTAACAGGAATTGTTGAAATACCGATTGCTAGAAGCTTGTATATTCTAAACTACAGGAGCAATCGTGTGATCTTATATACGGCATTCAGAGTATGCCTTGTACGCATGTATGCGCACTCAGCTGGCATCTCCAGCTGAGTCTGGAACGACCATCATCATCATGAGATCATGACCCCCATAAGCCGTACGTACGGAGGCGGTCCATATATGCAACAGGAAGGCCGCCAAGTCGACGAGTGATCGCTCATGCGCCTCTGTGTTTGAATCCGATCCCAGTAAGAAATTTTAGTGAATTGGACTGGACTCGGACGGTTCCAGTCTAGACTGGTCTTAAGTGAGCTGACAGTATTGATTTTTCTTGAGCTGGCTATTAATATATTGTTAAAGACAAAGAAGCTGAACAAAAACTGAAGAGAGTGAGATATTACGCACGAGTAAACAAATGAAAATGCCAGTCAAAGGATGTGTGATACCAGACATAGATGAATAAACAGTGGTAATATGAGAGATGATAGATAAAGAGATATATCTGAAAAGATTGTTTCTTCACAGTTCCATTATACACTCCAACCATCCCATAGTACCAATTCTCCTTCCTTCCAGCTATATCCCCACATTAGTGCGCTACTATTGCTGCGGTAGCGATTGCAAACACCTGTCACAATAGCATTCCATTGCCGGTGATCGGAGGCAACCATACAAGTCCTCGAATGATTCAGTATGATATCGGTACGGATATGCTCTGTCAGTTGGTTGTGATTGTAAGGTTGGATGTAAAAGAAAGGAACCCTGGGTAGTATTTTGAACTTGATGGGAAACTGTATTGCCTTGAAATGATCTTCTCTCATCGCTCTGGGCAATTTTGTACTGGACAGGTGCACCCGGCGGTGTTCTAGACCCTGAGGTGCGATTGACGGCATATGTTTCTGGGTTGCAACGTATGTCTGAGGATACCGGTAGTGTTATCATGAATGCAGGGCACAGGAATGGAGTCGTACTACCTGCGTCACTTACCGGTACCAACGACAGAACACTCCACATTAACTCATACCAGTTACCATCCTTGCGTTGATGATCTCGAAGCGTTTGGTATATTCCCATGCGGTCAAGTTCTTCATGATGCTGCCCCATAACATGTTGTCTAATGCTTAAATCAGTGCTTGAATGTACGATTGGGTCGTAGACCACACACTTAAGATTGTTGACTCTGGCCGAATTGTTGGGTGTCAGAGTATGTGTTGAGTAACTACAACCGAAGAATGGGCAAACAATTTTAACGTGGTATCGGCTGCTCTTCACACCGATTGGCTGAGCAGAAATAGGCATGTTGGGACGGGGTGATGGTGGACAGAAAGCTTCTACAGCACTGGTTATTCGCGAGTTTTCTGGTTATCGACCTCAGCGTGTTGGTACAGTCGTAGTAGACCTTCAAAGGAAGGAGAAAGAGAGAGATTAATATGTTGAAGCCAGGGCACTAGCGGTGGACCAGACTGAATGGCATACTGATATTTAGATGTGGGATCCAAAAATTTTGAGTGGTTGTGACATGAAGCTAAAGGTAGACTAGCACTGGAAGTTTGCTAGCGAGCAGCGTTCCTTTGTCGTCAATATGCAAACGCGCAATCAATTTCACAGTCAGTTTTGCAACGGCATTGCTTGATATCCGCTACCAATAACGTTTGCAGTTATGGGACGTACTCACCTATATTAGGGTTTATTATAGCCGAACCAAAATATTCAGAAGCAGATCATTCATCGTATCCATGTAAATCTGCTACCTCGGGTGAACAGTATACAGTCGTGCCTGCAGCGCCTGATGAATGAATTAGGGTACATTTAATTCCTTATGAATCTCGGAAACTACAACTGCTGCCTCAAGCGGGCGCTGTGGACGAGAAAGCGGAGTAATGGTTGCTGCTAAAGGGTTTGCAAAGATATTGACCCGTGCAAAGTAAACGCGGCCAATGAGAGGTTGCATAGACTTTTCCTTTTTGTTGCAAGTTAACTGCAATGGGAGTCTGCTTGTACTGGAAAGAAGAACCAATTAACCCCACTCCGGCTTCCTATCACACTTTCGCTGCGTTATATTTCCACAATACTCAATGTCCTAACGATTAACAAATAAGTTTCGGACGTAAAATACAATACTCCAACAGATCTACGCAGGCACAGATTGATACATTGTATATACATACTCTTCAATAGTCGGTAGTCACCTTGACGCTTAGAGGAAGTGTTTTCATGCATGCCATAGGTCCAGACGGTGAAGACCGAAAACACAGCACATGAAATAGCGAGAAGATATCACCTACTGTGCCAAGCAAAGACAACCAAACCCACCTCGATAGCATCACCTATTTTGCCCAAGTCCCTTCACAGTTGCTTTTTTCAAAACCCGGAGAAATCTGGATAATTGGCATTTTGAGGACCCCTACTCCTATCGTCTGATCTATCGCTGCTGCTATTGTAACAAATCTGACACGCTAGCATCTCTTCCTGCATGCCATGCAGTTGGGTCGGCTAGTATTTGCGAATGCAGGTGAACTTGTCATGTCTAAATGATGTAAATAGATACGAGTGATGATCTGGCTCTGAAGAAATTTATCGGTGGAATTTCTGTTTCAGAAATGGATAAGCTTGAAAGGTCGACAACTCTCGTGCCTAGATATTTTTATTCATTCAAGAGCAAAGGTCGACAACAGGGCGGCTGAGGGTAGGAAAAATAAAATGTGACTGATCATGATGTACCCAGTGCAGGCAACAATGATTCGAACGCTCAGGATACATGCAGACTGGGTAAAACGGTGTACCACACTCTGAGACTAAGTAAGCGCAGTTTAAATTTCACCAAAAACAGCATAGCAAGTGCGCATTAACTTCAAGCCACTACTCTCACATTGAAAAGGAGCATCCAAATCTCTATTGCCTCCCTAGGTAATTGCGCCAAAACCACATGTTAATCATGCAAATGATAAAGTCAATAATTTAAGATTTGTTACAGGTCTACACTCAAAAGCCAGTGAAAGCCTCTCTTAATAAGCTTAAACGGACAAGAGAAAACGAGGCGGAGGTGCAAGGGTCGGAGGCGGCGCAGCGGCCAATCTACCCCGAGCATTGCAACCTTGGGGAGATATCGGTACCAGTCTTTCTTGCAGTGGCGTACACAAACAAATGCAAAAAATTTCGAAACTCACACCGGCAGCAGGCCGGCACTTCTCTTGTATGGTTAAAAGAAGTTACAAGGTGTTAGACACCAATATAACAGAGCAGTACAAAAACACAACCACTAGAGCCAGTAGACTTTAAAACAGAGTACTATTTCCAAGGTTTCCATTCATTCCCATTCCCACTCGCATTTTGGTAGAGCATGGTGTGGGCCATGAGTGTCTAGCATGGGGCCGGTTGCCCCCCACACTTTGGCATCGATCTGTGTTATTTTTTCGTGGGTGTCATGTTGGGACATACTACGACGATCTGTTCGGAGGTGTATGCTCCGTACTACGTCTCGTAGTGGTACTTCTTAATTGTCTGTTTATTGATTACCGACACACTATTACTAACCTTGTTTACGAGCCGATTAAAAAAAGGAATTACATGTGGTACTCTAGTAATAGAAACTGAGAGGAAAAAGCATCCTGCAAATGAGGCTGCTGACGACATCAATATTACCAGTCACACACCGACTACCTAGCTTCCATCCTCATGCTTCTTATTCTCCGGAAAAGGGTTGAGGTAGTGGTTCCATGCGCTCAATGCTAAAGTCCTTTCTTAACACATAAAAACATCACCCGATATCCTTGCGTCAGAAATGTCAGTCTCCAAATTTCTTGCGGTAGACAAGCAACCGGAAGGAGCCGTATTCTTTATAGCTAATCCTAAAGGAACAAGAGGCTGAAAATCTTGAATGTTTGTGTGGGGCCTTGTTATTTCCTTCATTCGTAATTCATTGTTGTTTCTTTTGGCGGTATTAACCACTCTGTCGGAGCCCAGATCATTTCTTGAAATGCTGAGCACTAAGCTTCCCCAAAAATATTACGGAAGGGGTTGTGTACAACATTCTTGGATATTGCAATGTTACCGCAGGAAGTATCCTAGAAACCTCACTCCAGATAGGAATCAGGGAACATGCCTTTGCATAGAATTTTGATGATGTTGCTCTGTCATTTAGACAGCGCACCCGGCTATCTGAAACTACAACAGTGGGATGTCTAGATGCACAAAAAGTTGGACAAATTAAAATCATTCCAGATTAAAAAAATGAGGTCCCGCATATCTAATACGGGTCTGGGTGCTTGCCAGTGGAGATGCATATGGCTAGGCAATGTTATTGGAGAATAACCATAGGACATCGGAGACTTACTAGTGCGGCCAGCTTACTAGTGCGGCCAGCTTGCTCCAAAGTACATGGCGAGTAAGCTCGATCCAGCCACTACGCTCAGGGAGGGGCTGATCATTAGAAGTGTCCGATTTAGTGATCAGGTAGCTGAGAGTTGGACAGCTCTTGATCACCCCGACCAGAACTCTGACAGAACACCCAGTCCTCCCTGAACCAAAAAGTACTTGATCAATCCAGCCTATCTTGTAATTAACTACTATGGGGGTTTATTTACACTTGGCCAGAGCCTCAACTACCCATCATGGGCTCTCTGATGTTCGAATCTTGGTGTATGATTTGTGCGCTTCAGGGAGTTCTTCAGGTAGTGAACTGCACCTTCAGGATATGTAACTGGGGCTCAGCAGATTCACTATGCTCAGACCAGCTACATAAATTGGCAACAAATCTAGAAGAAAAAATCTATTATACATCGATAATCAGAAAGATATGTGATTGTGGAGTTGCAGCAGGTATTGGTGTTTGAATAACAGTGAATGCAGACCATGTTGGGCTGACTTCTCAGAGTTACACTGACGTTACAACACCCCAGCCCCTTCCGAGCGCTCAACATTTGGGGCTGGTTCATAAGCCTACACGGCGGGCAACCAAGCGGAACCCCAGACTCCAGAGGGTGGGATTAACGTCTACAAGTACAAAATAGCATTCCACATGATCAGTACAGGACTTAATTGTAACTACATTTACTCAGAATTCTATTTAGATTAGTTAAACTTTGACTTTCCCATATTTTTTTTAGATGTTGAGTAACAGTGTATTCTACGAGCTGAAAGGTGTTAGAAGGCTTTAGTAAGGTACTTTGGCTAAGACGGCAGCTCGAACATCGAAATTATTATAATTTTGGCCTGGAAGTAACTTTGGAACAACCACTATACTTGCTTGCTAGGATTGAGTACACATAGGCCACTTTATTGTAGTACGGAGAAACTGTCGTTTAATCATATTAATTTGTGTTTTATCCCTTACACGCTCGGTTTACTTAGATTGATCGCCATTTGATGTGCTAATCCTGATTGGTTCATTCGTAGTATCAAGTGGTGCTCAAGGACATCTTATTGGAAAACGGAAATCAAACCGACGAAACCGGGCGTGTAGGGGTGCATGATCAAAGTTGGATGCGCCACCAACATTGAGTATGCGCCGCTCCCCGCTGCACGTGGTTCGCCTGGGTCAGTGGAGATTTTGTACCTCTTGTAAAGCATTTCTACCGCAATATCTGGGCATCCGGTTATTTAGTGTTGCAGGTAGCATATGCAACCCGACTACGGTCTTTGGTTATGAAGCTGCAGGATGGAAACCGGGACGGCTGAGAGTGTGGGCAAGAGATCCGGCGTCCTGCAGCGCAAGAAAACCGGATATCTCACCCAGATAATCCGGTACGGTGGAAGGTACCACCGTGCATGCCTCAATTTATCTCATCAGGAGTTGTACAGTACAACGTTGCTAGCGCGAGCCATTTTGTGTAGGGGGCGATTGACAACTAGCCGTCTGTTTCGAGGTGCGAGATCGCGAGCGACAAGAAAATCGGGGAACGTGAGCTGTAGGGGTTCATTTATTCAGGAACATTAAGATACCTTTAACTCGTAGTTGCTAGTGGTAGCCTTGTCTCGCACGGTTTTGAGGCTCTGCTCGTAAGCTCGCAAGCCACACAACGTAATCAGCTAGCAACACTAATCCACACGAGGAGTGAGTAAAGTAGTTAGCGTCGCCAGGAGAGTAGGCGGCTGGGCACGAGACAAGCGTTAGCCATCAGCCCGTTCGCGTGAACACAATTTGCAATCAGTCTCACCGAAATGGATATGTACGACGTTCTGTAACTCCAGTACTAATGCCGAATCATGAGCTACGACACTAGTTGGAAAGAGCAAATTTCTGCCAGAATGATGTTGAGCATGCTGGTGGGAAGGTACGCCCGAACCCTAATTTAGTGTCGTCAAGATTTAGTCTATACACAGAATCGGGGAAGCAAGGAGGTTCTGAAAAATGATATGCCTGATGGCTGCAGCATGCAAATAATCCTTGGCGCTAATGATAAGACTAAACCTATTTGGTTGCAATCATGAGAGCGTCTCCACTACCACCTACACTACCACCCATTACTACCACCATCATTACCACCACACCACCACCACCACCACCACCACACCATCATTATCACCTCAATCACCACCACCACCACCACCACCACCACCACCACCATCATCATTTACACCACACCACCACCATTTCCTCCAAAATGATATTTGTCGCGTGGTGTTGGTTGTATCGCACGTATGCGACTTTGTCGCTACTCTCGGATGAAGTGAAAATACTCGTTGCTTAGTGCAACTTGAATACAATCCCCGTCCCTATCACCTTGTAACCTACTCGTATCAATGCACGGCACCTGTGCGGCTGCCCCCAATGTGCTGATGGGTAGTACAATCACGTCAGAGCACAAGAGGTAACGGTTCGCATTCAGATCTGTTTCACAACTGGTAGGGGTGCTGCGATGTGGTGGTGGTGGCGGTTGTAATGGTGGTTCGGTGGTAAATGATATATGCCGCCAAGCTTCATGCAGCACCGCCCCAAAGAAGAAACTTACATGTAGGCCAGGGGGCGGTTGGAGCAGTCACAATACTTCAGACAACACACATCACAGGGGCCCTGTCTCAAAAGCTTTACAGGGAGTCTAGGTTTACTAGGGGTTTGGGTGGCCTTGGGATAAGCGGCCCGGGGATGGGCAGTCTGGGGATGGAGATAGACGGCCCGGGACGGGCGATGGGCGGAGGCAGAGTGCACGTGAGGCACGCAACTACCTGACTCTACCTTCAGCCTCGAGCCACCTGCTTCTGCATGTAGATGTTCCGACTGAACCGAGGAGTAATCCGCTTTGCAAATAAGTTGACTGCTTCGCGAATAAGTCAACTTTTTGTATCAGTCGGCTGAGCTTAGTTAACACCAGTCAACTTCCAGCTGAAGAATGAACTGAAGTCAACTATGAGCCAAAGGCCTGAGCTTTGCCATTCAGTCAATTGAGCGGAGAAGCCGACAGACTGAACAAGCATAAACAAGGTGCTCAGACTTCCACCACCATCCTTTGCTGGCTGCCCCCACCTTATTACATACTTTATAACATCACTTACATCTCCACCACACTGCAGCTCCACTAGTGCACCGCCCACACAAACACAACCGCTACACTGACCCAGATGCTAATGCTCGTTGATAATGACCTGGGGATGATTAATGGGGACGGAGGACTGGGAGGACGGAGGACTGGGGGACGGAGGACTGGGGGGACGGGGTGACGGGGTGACGGGGGACGAGGCTGGAAAGGCGAGTTTCCACAGCGGATGAATTGCTCAAATTTCAATATCCTTAGATGTTGCTGAGGTTTACGATCACACAGTTACTTGATGGGTCGATGTTGCAGACCAAGTGCCTTATCCCCGAAGTATATTATACTATCCTATTTTTCCAGCAGTTGCTAGGTGGTAAAGCTTGCCATTTCATAGCTCAGCCAGCTAATAATTGTAGCTTCAAGTGGCAGCTGGCTGATTCACAAAGTTGACTTATTCGCAAAGCAGCCGGCTTATTTGTGAAGCAGTTGACCTATTCGCAAAGCCGATTCCTTCGCAGTTCAGTCAGAACATAGATAGATATTGGCAAAATCAAACTTAAGACCATTGACTCCGTCCAGGCGTAGCATCTAGTTTTGCTGTTGCAAGTACAAAGCGGAAGTCTATTGAACCATCTAAGGGAGTGTCTATGCCTTTATATACAAGAGAGTCTGGAGGTCTGCGGAAATCCATGGATATCCATGGAATGGCAGCAAGAGTGGCGAGTGAAAATTTGTAGATGAGTCTACGAGTATGAATCTACAGCCTGTGAGTCGATCCCGTGACTTCACTGTATCGGCAACCTCCTTCCAAGCCTTACAGTAACATTTGCTGTTGAAATATGGAGGGGAGAACCGTGTGAATAGACTTAAGATACAGAGTGTAAAGAGAGAGAGAAGAAAGACTAGAATATATAGTACAAGAAAGCGGTATGCCTTGTGCCCTACGGCTGACAGTCAGCTCCGCCATCAGTCAGATCTATTTATGCAACATTTGCTTGTGGGTTCGTCGCGAGTGATCGGTCATGCGGGCAGTGTACTGTTCATGTAGCTGCTCAAAGTTCACATTTATCCGCAAATCAACAATTTTACGTCTTGTAGGTACCTAATATAGACTTTACCATGCAGCGAAATATTTAGGAGAATTTGGAGAAAGAGGATCGCTTTTCTTTTACGGTAGTTAGTAGTGTTATGATGGAAAAATAGGGTAGCAACGTGGCGTACAAAATGAGTGGTACATTTAATTCCACAAACTTTCGTCCAAACAGCTCATAAAGGGGTTAAGATGATGCCGCAGGGTTGCATTAATGGACGATTTATTGAATTATAGGCCAATAGAACAAATATTTTGCAATCTGGAGGAATTTCGCGACCAGCGTCGGTCGTATTGTCACCGAGCGAAAGGTTGATCAATTGATGGAATGAAAGACGAAGTAAAAACAAAAAAATTTCGCGAACTAGTAACTAGGCAGCACCTATTTAAATATGTAAAATGGAACTCTGAGAACTAAACATTACTGTGTCTCCATACAGAACGTGAAGAGTTTATGATGTACAGTTAGCAGACAAAAGTATTGGTGATTTGCTTATTCGGGAGGTCAGAGCGCTGAGTACTATTATCCTTCTTTGCGTGAGTTATTAATTACCACCAACATACCGTGTACCATGACATGATGCCAAAACCAAAATCGAAGTCGAAGAAACCGAAGAGACAACGGAAGTCTTGCATAGTGCAATTGCCAAAGCCACCACCGAAAGCAGGATGCTGTGGAAAAGAACTTTCTGACGTTGAGAAGGGTATGGTTATCATGCTGCACTGGGTGTATGGAGTGTACGCAACAGTATCAACCATTGTTTGTCATCCTTGGCCTACTGTAAAGAATTTCATTGTACTATATTATATTCACAGCAGTATGGAAAACCACGCATATAGTGGCAGACAACATAAGCTTTCCAAATGCGACTGACACGCTATTCTTAACGCAGTACAGAATTATCGAAGATATATACACGAACAAATTCAATTACTTCATGCTCCCCACATCTGCTTACACACTATCGATTGGCTGTTAGGGGAACATAATATAATAAAGTGGATTATGAACAAATTACCAAAGTTGACTGAAGAACAGCATGTATACAATTAAAGTGGGCGTAAAATGACCGAATTGGACTATTGAGGATTTTAAAGGTATTCTTTGGAGCGGTGAGTGCAGCGTAACAAAGAATCCTACTGGAGAGCGAATCTGGATATTTCGTGCCCCACAGGAGAAATGGGACCAAGACTGTTTTGCCTAAATGCCGACCTAGTGTAAGGTTGATAGTAAGGGGGTGCTTTTGATGTGGCCATGGGGGTCCTGTTATACCAATGCCTCAGAATTACCTCCAATGTTTATCATGCTACACAAATACATTTTACTGATTCTGCGCAAAATTGATGCAGTGCATTGGCAAAAGTGCAAATCGACTATAGCCTGCGCTACGCACACACGTGCACACGCGCAGCTCATAACAAGCTTCCTGTGGACCCCTGCACGATACGCAGTCTATTATAGTCATGTATAGTCGATTCATAGATCTGTGCGTGTGGGCCCGTGGAACTTCTCTCGTTCCCAGTTTATCTAGCCACGTGCTCGCAAGCTCGCGCGCGGCTAGCATTTATTCCACCACCACACTGGGCACGAGAGAACCGTGGAACTATATATGGCTGGTGGCCGGCCGGTCAATGGAGATGGACCCAGGCTTCCCAACCGTCCATTCAGACTGGCGACTTTCGGGGCCCGGCACCGCCGTCCAGACTGGATGAACACTTTGTTCCCCCTGGGGCGTCTCGGGCATTTGGTAGCTTCTTAACCCATTACCATAGCCCCCATATCGTTGATCCGCTTCATAGAGTTGGGTGGGTATAAGTGGCTTGTTTCTTTTCCCATTTTTCAGCTTTACGCATCACGTGCAAAGACTGCAGGGTTGTAGTCCAGATTTTGGAAGCCCTAGGGCAAAAGCGGGCAGGAATTCTCAGCCCGGAATATTGTAATCCAGGGTCGGGCATAGCTCTGCCCGGACGAGACGGAAGGTTGGGAAGCCTGGATGGACCTATGCCTGTCTTTACTGCCGGCAGGCTTCGCTGGTATACCGGCCGGTACTGTACACACTATAGATATTATCACTAAGAGCACCCTTGAGAACCTGCTTGAGAGCCTGCTTGAGAGAGCCGCGCTTCGGGAAGAGTAGATTTTTCCACGGGAAGCTTTGGGCCGATGGAAAACTCTAAGTTTAAATTGTGGAAGCTTTGACGTTGACGTTGACGTTGACTTAGCCAACCTACTTGTCAAGTGCTTCCGGTATCATCACCATCATCATCATCACTATCACCATCACCATCACCATCAACCCTGGGCCGAATGCGAACACATACGCCCAAAATCAATTCGAAGCGGGCTGCAGATTCTGCTAGAAAATCTGAGTCGGAGATCTGCTCTCCCCAAGATTCAATTGTCTACCTTTCCTGCAGAATCTAAGGCTGCAATTGTCAACACCATGACCATGAGACATCGTACGATCCTGTTGCGGTAGGCGTACTAAGGATAAGGTTCAGACTCTGACATCGACCGACGTCATGATTTCGGCTATCATACCCCGCCCGCCACACGCCGCACACCACACCCCACCCGGCGCCTGGCGCCTGCTACCCAGCTAGTCTCTGCATCCAAGCGCGGTAGATAACCTGCACATAAGAGTACTTCCTGAAAGCGTACTGGGGAGCGTACTTGAGATCGTCTTGAGAGCGTACGTGAGAGCATGATTGGGAGCTTGCTTGGGATCACCTAATAAAGTGCGTTTGGAGGCGTGGAGTACGTAGCATCTTATATAATATCGAGTGCAAATCTGCCTGTGTATCATAGTTATTGCGCGTCCATAGGACTTCATAGTGCCACGCGTCAAATATACTATGGAATAATGTCCCAAAAATAGCTTCATTATGAGCTGCATGTCGCGTAAGATCTTTTTTCCCGGTGTGGTTAGAGATCCGGTATTCATGCATGACAATACAAAAATTCCCACCTCTAAGATTATGATGCGGTTTTTTGCCTGGTACAGCCTTTCCAATGTAGCACAGTAGCAGATCATCCCCATGTTCACTAGATCTCAATACTATGGAGCATACATGAGTACTTCTCAAGCATCAGCTTTAATGCCATGGTCTTTATACTACTTAAATATTTCCCCGCTAACTATATTTTTATATAGGTATTAAAAGATTACCCCAATATTGATGATATGCTAGGTGGTGAGGACGCAGTTAAGAAAAAACTTGACTAAGTTTTACCACTTTGCTGGGAAAAGATCCCTGGGTCAGGATTTGAACAGTTATGGAAGTCAATGCCAGACCATGTACAAGCTGTAATTGATGCAAAGGGATAGCAGACGAAATGCTGAGAAGGAGCGGTGGTTCTGAGGGCGGTGAGGACCAGAATACTGAGAGGCGAGACTTCAACAATTTGGGCGGCCTTTTGGCTTAAAATAACTTTGTAATTCTCACATCTATCCTAGAATACATACTAAACTGCTTCCTCCTCAAGCTGCTAGTCTCTATGTTTTATTGTTGTGGAGATATCGCAAGTTTTGTAGTGGTGTTGGTGAGAGCGGTCGCTTGCCCAAACCCCCGGAAAAAAGCAAATCACTAATACTTTTGTCTAGTAACTGTAGAAGTAGGTCTGCATAGTAGGTTATCGAGTAGGTAAGCATATGTCTTTTCAATTATATCTCCCGCTACTGTACGTGGAGTTAAACCTACATTACTCTCTTGGCTTACGAGATATACGTTTTGAAATTTGCCCCCCAGATACTTAGTGCGTAGAACAGATAGATAAATATCCATATCCATTTCCCAGAAAAACATACGAACGCGTTGCTAAATGTTTCCACATAAAATAAAACGTGTGGAGCGGAAATTTTAGTACTACTGACTCGCCGGAAGCTTGCCCGGGAACAAAGACTACAGAAATCCAGCTCGGAACGTAACAGATTATCATCCTCGGGCCAAACAACAAATTTTTGGATCTGAAATGAAGCAGGTGCTCAGCCGTCAGTGTGTTATCACATACGTGCCAAAGTTTGGAAGCTCTACCAGCATCAAACGTTGCGGCCCAGCAGATAGACTTTCCAATTCCGTATGGCTTCGCTCTCTTCCATTACTAGACATTCATACGACGCAAAGCTAACACCAGTCCAGCCCGTAAAAATACCAGAGGGCGGCTAGCAGTCCTTGATCCGTCACACTAATTTGGTTTCTTTTAGAAGTTTCTAGTCTTGATCCCTCGAAGGATCGTGCGGACAGCCGCAAGCCGAATAGAATATATTGATCCAAAGAGAGCGATTAAATGGATCTGGTACGATTGATAGGATGGATGGAATCGTCGGACAATGGCTCGTGTTGACACATCCCTGGGTAAGATGCATGACCGGATGTCAGTAGTGATGATGAGATCAGATAAATCGACGATTAATTGATTAGATACGGCCACGTGGGCTATCAAGATAGGGTTCCGGATCTTCGACCAGTAAGTCTCACCGCTATTCTTTTTACCCGTCCGTATGACACTTACCACATGTAACGGTAGTTCCCCCTGAGAACCAGTTATTCCCACGTATAGGTATAAAGTTGATGTATAGCCGTGGTATTGCGGAATAGATAGGAGAAAGTAAGATATCAGGCAACCTATTGAACAATGAAAACGCCAGCAAGGATAATAATTATAAAAGCCTGAGGATCCATAGAACAAAGAAATCACATATTAGATAGACAAAAAAATGGTTAGCACAGTTTAGTGATGATGTCATTGATAGAACGTTTAATGCAAGCCATACCCCCGAGCATACCAGAAGCAGCTTAAGCCGTTCATAGCGGCGCAACCCCGCCCAATTTAGCTAGGTAGCGAAACTCCTTAGCATGCGTAGTTTTGAAACTGCCATAGGGCTGAACTAGGCAATTGAGATCACTGGCATTTTGTTTGCGACAGGTATGCCCTAAACTCCCAAGATACTCACCTTCACATGCCTCATGTTGAGTCGACGGAAAGTGGTTGAGGCTCAGACCTATATAAAGCTTCATCCTTTCTGGTTTCACTCCATACATCACTCAGGAGGGAAGTTATTGGTGTCAGTGCCCAGGATTTGAACTTGGTGTTGAAGATATCGAATAGTTGGATGGCTTCGTTTTTAGAGATATAGTTTCTGGTCATTCGCTTGCAATTGGTCAGTAATCTCTGAGTGCGTTTACTTTAAAATCCTGTGCATTTGCGACAGGTGGGTGTGCTGAATGATTCCGCTGATAATAATCGTGGCGATGATAGTTGGTGGTGGTGATGGTGGTGACGGTGAGTAAAGTCCCCAGTCCCAAAGGACCAAATCTTATCCCGCTAACAACCAGCTGCAGTGGTAGGTGTGGCAGGAATAGTGGGATTTAAGCGACATATCGTGCGAATTACACAAAACTGTATTGTGATTTACGCAATATTATTGTGTGAATTTGATGAGTATCAAATTTTAGGGCCATGCCTCCACAAGATCTCTTGATGAATCATACTACACATCCCACTACCAACCCCTCTTCAAATCCCACTACATTCCACTACACATCCCACAACAATTTATGGTAGCTTTACCACTCGACCCGGTAAACTGTAGAGATACCAAACGACGTGCAGAAGTGCTTAATCTACAATCTTATATCTTCAGCTACGTGGCTATCCCTCGGAGCTCTCTCCGGGTTGTTGGAATAGAAACCTATACCTCTACAGTATTATCCAACTGTTGCCACCTTTACACGCACCTAAAGCCATTACATTCTAATACGGCATCCCCGAAGACTTCCCGATTCTCGCCCTTGTAAGGCCGTTCGGCAGGCCGGGTCTGATAAATCGCATCCTCCGGCTTCTCCTTAAGCTGAACGCAAATTTCAGATCCGATTTCGGAAAATAGAGTTGAATTTGAAGTCCAGCGCCGTATGGACGACGATGTAGCAGTTGGAGCTCTGCACTGCATTACAGTGAATGCTGTCGGACGTGTAGCCTCATACCCCCTCTCTCATGGAGTTGCGTCCAGGGATGACAACGGTCTGTCCGGACTGTAGGTACGGTACATGCCGAGCAACATCTCGTGGCAGTGGGTTTCAGTGGAAGCCTTTGTTAGCTCTAATCAGGTAGTAGGGCATACCATACTACTGTACTGTGTCACAGGGAGATAGCGCGCAATCTTTTGGTTGTTGCAGCCATATAATGGATGTCACTCTGTCATCGCTTCATCACTGGTTGTACCTGAAGCTCATACCATTTCCGTTGTCTCGCCTGTTTCAGGGATGGAGTTCAACATCAGACTTATCAATCTTCCATTGATGGGAGTGCCGTTGTTTTCTTACAATTTCCGGGAATGCAGTTCAACGTGAAGTTTCTCAGCATTCCGTTTCAGGGAATACCGTTGGACATCGGGCTCAACATTTCATTTCGGAGGATATTTTCGATTACACAACCCCTAAGAACTCCATTTTCGCGGATGCCGATAACTATCGGAATTGCCATCTCTTTTAAGGTATTGTTGAACGTCAAGCTCAATACCCTGTTCCAGAAAATGACCTTTAGAGAGATTCGGCTATAAGCAAACCACTGATACGAGGTAAATATTTCTGCCCGTTTCTCGGCGTTATCAAGCCGACGGGCATATAGGCGAGGCGCAGGACCCATGATGTGAGAGTTTACAAACACCACCACACGTGAAAAGAACTCTCCCGCACACCCGTTCCATTATCGATATCGTCCAACTAGGTCTTTGGGAGTTTAATGAAAGATGTACTTGACAAATGATTCGGTCGAACTTTACTTGGTATTAACTAGATAGGTGTGACCGTTCTAAGTCATCCATGAATTCTCACGAATTAGTCCTACCTAGCGTTGTGCGAGACGCCTGAGCACTGAAACACAGCTTTTGACCCCCCAAGGGCGCTGGGCAGGCACAGTCCGGAAATCCCCAACTACTGACTTTCAAACGGCCCTCGCGCGTTGAGTCGACAGATACTGATCGTACTTAGAACCTTAGCGATATGTCTTATGTGGGGAGTGGTGAGAATAAGCTTCGCGCTAACACTGCAGCCCTCTAATTACCTAGGGTGCGGTGAAATCATACTTCTGGCACTACCGAGGTCCTGGCAACCCCCACATACAAGGTTTTTTAAATATCCCGACACCCAACGCGCCTAGGATAACGTAAGTCACGTGGAAGCGAGACATCCACTAGACACGGACACGGTCCGTGCACCGTTTATGCATACAAAATCCCCGCTGGACAATGTAGCAGGTATGTCGACTTACAACTGAAATGCATTTTCAGAAATGGTAACATGAAAGTATCTGTCACCAATATAAATGTCTGCAGCTTGTGATATACTGCTAACTGTCAGCAAATCATTTACTATAGTGATGAGATTTCGGAATGGCTAAGGTATAAGATTGATATAATATAGGTTTGTTTTGTCTTTTTGTAAAAACAGACTTCAAATTGGATCTCACAATACAATATCCAGAAACTGTACCAGCTGACATACTGTGCTATGTTTCATGATACACTATAGCAAAGGGAATATTTTCTCAAAATATTATAACTAGTAAACACTACAAGAAGTCTAGATATGATCTGAATTTGTGAGTAGTGTGAACCACAGGATGACAACGGGACAGGATTACCGTCCAAAAACCGTCCCGTGGAAGTGTCAGGACGGGATTATTGCCAGCCTGCCAAATAGACGGTATCAGGACGGGATTATTTCCGAAAATTACTCAACAACCACTCAATGTAGAAAAAATCAGAGACTACAGTGTGATAGATAACTCTAAAGGCTACCTGTCTAAAAAAAATCAAGTCAATGAGACAAGAATTGAGGAAGTTGAAAATGTGAGTGAGAGTCTATGAAGGTGACTGATTTTTGTCTTTCTTTTGACCCCTCTGTTTCAACACCAATTGTGAATCAAATTCGCTAGTAATAATATCAGAGCATATATGGCATGATGGCTGTCGATTGGTCCCAGTCTTGGCATATTTGGCTTGGTGGTTGTTGGGATAGGTACAATTTCGAATTTGCACATCTGGGTGACCCTCTAGTGTCGTATAACTCAGGGAATTTCCGCTCAAGTGACATTTCACAGTATTTAAAACTCGCCAAGCTGGCCCTGGATGGTCTTCTAATATGCCTAAGAGATACTGGCAGCGACGGTACTGAATTCCAACAAGCATTGGTGGAGAAATCGAGTTGGGTAGGTAGCCCTCCTTCTCCTCCCCCCCTACCAATCACTCCCATAAGTCCGCCAATTCTAGGTCAAATTGAACACCCTCTGGCATAGAGTAGGTTTACTATATGTAGATGGATTTCGTAGTATCATTGGGTAGGCTTTGGATTTTGCTGAGGACCACCAGTGGGGGGTCCGCTAGAGGGGGTGGTGGATACACTCCCTCCCATCGATCCATAGCCAGTCCCAGTACTGTGCCAATAATAACGCGGGATCCATCTACATATAGTTGAGCTACGTTGTGCCAAAGGTTGTCCAATTTGACTAAGAATTAATGGAGATATAGGGGGCTGCTGGGGGGGGGGAACCAGTGATGTCAACCGTCCCGTCGGACGGCCGGGGATGGTGGGCCGTCCGAGATTTCTCCAGGACGGACGGGATGGCGCCAAGGCCGTCCGTCCCGTCCTTACTCCACAATGACGGCCCAACGGCCGGGGACTTGCCGGGGACGGCGACTTTGCCGTCCCCGGCAGTCATCCACCGTCCCTGGCCGACATCGGGCGGTTACAGTATGAATGTAGATGACATCGAAAATAGCCCTGAGACTGCGCGGTAAGAGATATACATGGACCCATGCCAGGGGTGCGGTGACACTTGTATCTAGCTACAGTGCTATAGCATGAGTAGGTGCGAATTAGGTGTATATAAAGGTTGAAGATACACCCACTCAGAGCATGATCCACGCCAGACACTTCTTGCTCAAATGAGTGTTGAGCTGATGAGTATTCCAGCAATGTCAGATGAACCAGAGCGTCTATTTAGCAGTGCGAAGTTGCTGATCAGTGACCTACGAAATCGCTTGGGTGATGATATCATTGAGGCTGCTGAGTGTCTGAAATCCTGGGTGAAACAAGGCTT
>Ga0307514_10000430_pt1 | contig 91831 bp, 110 predicted proteins | sample 16_EM_MG_FD_203088 | JGI IMG/M metagenome (GOLD analysis project Ga0307514, IMG submission 203088) | Populus trichocarpa ectomycorrhiza microbial communities from riparian zone in the Pacific Northwest, United States - 16_EM | ecosystem: Host-associated > Plants > Roots > Unclassified | place... | reverse complement strand
AGTCACGGAGGTGGGGTGCAGGGGTACACTCCGCGAATGAACCAGTCCAGTCACTGAGGGTGGGACTCCGTGAATGGACCGGTCTCTCCGCGGAGGGACATCCTCCGTGACTGGACTAGAACAGAGGGCAATGACCGTACCGGAATTAAGAACAACTCTACCGCAAACAATCAACATACCGGAAGTGCTGGAACGACGCACCGTGAAGTGCATTCACCAATAGAGATGGCTAGCAGCGATAAGTGCACCCAGACAAGTCACGGCCACCACACCTAGAGACGAATCGAGAAGCTCACCTGAAGCAAAGTCGTCAAACGCACTAGAGGAAAGCCAGCGAGCGCACCCAGCGATTGGAGACGATAAGTGCACGCAGCATACGATGGATGTCAAGTGTACCTACATATACAGCTTCCGAACGAGATGTCGAATGACTCCAACATGGCTACCGATTTGGTCCCGAACGAGATCGAATATGACCACCGAACGAACTGAATAGCCTGGGGATATCAGGGTCCTGTCATACTCTAATTAGAGTCAATACAGTATGATTAAACAACAACAACGAACTGAATAGCCTACCGAATGGCATCACGAGAGAAAGTCGAGATAACTACCAAGAGATGATCACCGAGATCTCACAGCGACGGATATCACTGCCGAAAGACTTCACATGCAGATCGAGAGGATTACCGGGAGTCCTACCGTACCAAGCCACTGACCAAGACGCTTACCGAATGGCGTACCGAAGGACCAAGAAACTGTCGCCGAACGGCATATCGAACTGAATGCCAATCCTCCTTACCGGAGGCCTACCAAATGACTACCGAGAAGCAAACGGATATTCTACCGAAACTGCCTACCGAGATGGCCACAGAGAAGTCGAGCAAGAACGCACCAAAGCTATCATCCAAATGACTTTCACTGAGACCCTACTGAATGCCGAATCAAGAGATGGCGAGATCAGCAAATGCAATGTACAAAGCAGCTTTCCCAGAGCAGAAGCGCTCTTGTTACATGGTGAGTATGACCTACCGAGATGTTAACGTGTTGGATATGGATCAATTGTGCCACCTCCGAGTGGTCACCGCGAGTGCTATATGCGAATCACTGTCACAATGCCTGGAGCGGAAGCTCACAGCATTGTCCTAAGCCAAGACGGGATCCACGTGATGATCCACAATTTCACCGACTTTACCCGGGCCAATTCCGTGTTGACTACGGATTTGGCCCGGTGGCTTCCCTAGTGTTTGGTGCTGGCGGGCTCGGGCATGAGGCCGGTGGCTTACGGCCCCCATTGGCCTCGCCTGCCCCCACCAGCCTCGCCTGCCCCCACCAGCCTCGCTTGCCCCCATCGGCCTCGCTTGCCCCCATGTTGAGGAGATGGGCTCGGCACTGGTACTCGGCTTTGGGCTCCGGTTGTGATACTCGGCTTCGCCGAGTATGGTCTTTTCTCTGTATATAAGTTTAGTATTTTCCTTCTCTTGTATCGACAGACAATTGAGCTTCTTTATTCTTTCTCTTTTGCGTTCAACATTCCGATGATGGTCTATGCCTAGAATCAACTTTACGAAGCGAATGCCGAACCGAATTACGTGTCGAAGAATCAATGAATCCCAATTTCAATTCGATGAAAATCCCGAATCACCATTGAATCCCAATTCCAATTCGGAGATAGAACTTACACTGCTACCGAGCCACGATGGCAATCGACAATCGATATGACGAAGAAGACGTCGACGGAGCAACGAGTTTTCAAAAGGGGGAGATAACCACCTCTACACAATCAAATCTTACCCACAACTCAACAGCCCACCATGAGGCAATCTACCAAGACACGTACCGTTATGTCGACCAGTCAAGTCCTACCGATAATCTACCGAAAAGTCGACCAAGATTCTACTGAAGTCGCCAATCAAGAGCGCACCCGTGAAGTCGACAAGATGGTCACCGAAACGGACTTTGAACGATGATTACCGAGTCAATGTCAATTTCCGATGACTACCGTCTGCAAGCGATATTCTACGGAGCACTGCACGAAGGCCTAAGAGAGCGCAGGCGTGCTTGAACTTAGTAAGTATAACCATCTTAAAGAAGCTTACGTGTTAGATGTCAACGAATGACACGCCGTTGATGTATACGATCTATGATCACCGAAGGCTCCGTACGATGCCGGCAGGAGAAGCTCCCATCGATGCCGAATCATGAGCGGAAGCTCTACCACTCTGATGACTCCGACAATGACCCACGCCGAGATGTACGGGCTACGTGTATGGATGGTCGGTGGAGTATGGGTTTGGAAGTCGAGATATGGAGACAGGATCACTTGGGGATGTTTTTGTTCCTCTCTTCTCTTCTTCTCTTCTTTGGATCTCGGCCCAGTACAAATGGCGTCGGCATGGGTTTTTACCACCTTCGGAGTCAGTCAAGTGGAGGTGGATTTTCCCCGTGCACCGGATCCACCGAAAGGTCACCCTGAGCGGTACTGATCGGTTGTGGGACTTATGGGTTCGTACGATTGCGTACGTGGAACGGTTGTTTGATTGCTTCCCTTCCATTTCTTTCCTATCCTACTATTGTACGGGGTTATGCAGCCCAGGAGGTCTGCACATAAAGAGGGGGATAATGTAACGGCACGGCACATGACGTCTCCAGGGCCGGGTAACGCCCGTTTTATATAGTCGGCTCGCCACGAGCCTTAGATCTCTAGCGATAATCTTACCTATACATCTACACCTACAATCACTCGAGTCCACGTGTGCAACCATGATCCACTCAATTACCGCACGTGAGCCTACGTAGCCGAGCGCAGGCGTACGTGCCTTTACAGGTAGTCAATAGTTGTAAGTCTAATTGAGGAGCATTAGACAGAATTCAAGACTTACAGTTTCTCGCGTGTGCAGATCAATTTTGACAGATGGAACACCAGGCAATTGACACCCAAATGGTGTACCTACAGGTGCACCTGCTAATGACCGCTGACTATCCTCGGCTTCAATTTCAAGTTTCCCAGCTTCTTCAACGATGGAGTACTTGACATCAAATAATAGTGGCCAAGGAGTCTTTGTGAGTACGATTGCCTCTATGAACCTTGGTGCTACCTGCAAAGTAGCCTTTTGGTGTTGGTGCACGCTCTGTTCACTACTGGCCTTGGGTTGTAGAATGTTCTGGTCTGCAATAGACATGTTGGGAAGCATGAGTGCGTGGGTGGATGGCCCATGGTCAGACTCAGATTATATGCTCAGGAGGGATGACTTTTGGCGTGTAAGCAGTGGTGGTGCCATTGCCAATGGAAGATTTCGGGAAGTTGGCAGTGGAGGGCGTGTAATGGCAGTATAGGCGTGGCTTCATTTCTCTGGCAGTGGAGGACATGTTGTTTGTAATAACCTGTCACGGCATGCCGGACCTAGATGAAGGTGCCTCATGTTGAAGATCCAAATTGTTTTCTTTGAGATCAGATTATTAGTTGTACTCTCCAGTGACCTGACATTCATCACTACCGATCTCTTAATTGGTGTCGTCATCTTGGGTAATTACTAAGATTGAGAAATTAGTCATTCTCAATATCATGCACGAAGGCCAATAATTGGAATGAAAACATGTGATGGACCCTGAAGATTGGCTGCCTTCTTGAAATCGCGTGTTCTCTCTAGCTGAGCTGTTTCTGTCATCTATAAACAGTCATTCCTCACCTGCCTGGGTGTAGGTTCCATTTGATGTAAAGAAGATCTAAAGTTGGAGAATGTGGGAGAGAGTGTATAAGCACGAAATATCAGACAAAGTGAAATGTATTACCGGAATTGATGGTGCAAGAATTTGCATATAGTCGAGCAGGAGGCAATTCAAGGTGCATGTTGAATGGGTTCTAGAGAGACGACAGTAAAGGTTGATAGTTATATGGAGGACGACAGTCCGTATTGAAATCTCAGATATTGTCATGTACGCCAGAATAGACGCATTCCTTGTAAGGTGCGCCAAACTAGACGGATTGCTAATGCAGAATGTTAGCAACTCCTATGAACGAAACACTCTACTCATGCAAGAATTGGAGGTTGGCTCAAGCCTACACAGGTACAGAACAGACCCACACTCACCGGATGATAATTCGCGACATCAACTAACCCATGCTACCGGCCACCAAGTCACGCTGAGAGCCTGAATGAACACAAGAGCCTCTGCATATGGCTCCATGAAACATAGTGATTATGCATGAAAGCTTGATCATTTGCGGTGACCACATAGTATAGAATTTGGTGCCGCTTTAGGAATTTGCAGCTCTTGACACAGTTGGTTGGGACATTGTCAGTGACGGCTGAGTTGCAAGGGTACATACTGGCGTTTGATATTCAGCAAGGAGACATATGAATCTCCATGTGTGGTATATCTTCTGGAAGGACAAATGAATTTTCACGATATTGTATTGTATTAGGATGCGGCAGCTAAGTTCGCAGTCAATAAGACAATGTCGTAAGTATACGTTGCTATTCATGTAGTCTTCTATGCTTCGTCTGGAGTATCCCATTCACAACAATTGTACGCTATTCAAGCAAGAAATGGTGAATTTGGTACACAAAGGAGAGACATATGCCTAGAGAAAGAATGGTAATGTACAATGAATGATTCTGGCGCAATTTTATTGATTCAATCTTACATTAATGCCAATATTGCTAACAAACGTGTCATAAATTCCCACACGCATTCTTACTTTGTGCCTGATATCTATTGTGTTGGCACGGGATTTGGCCCGATGGCTTGGGTGGCTTACGGCCCCCATTGGCATCACCTGCCCCCACCAGCCTCGCCTGCCCCCCATCGGCCTCGCCTGCCTCCATGCTGAGGAGTAGGGCTAGCCCCGGCAGTGATGCCCGGCATCGATCTCCGGATGTGATACTCAGCTTCGCCAAGTATGCTCTCTCCTTTCCCATATATATTCGCCTCTCTTTCTCTCTCTCTTTGCTCTTTAGACAATCACTTTTGTACGATAGTCAATTCAATATCTCTATTCGTACAAGATTGATCTCAACATATTGTTCTAGTCTATTCACGGAGGCGGTTCCTCCACGGAGAGACCAGTCCATTCGGGGAGTCCCACTCTCTGTGGAAGGACTGGAACATTCGCGGAGTGTATATACAAAAGTGCTAATTACGCTGAACCAAAAAAAAAAATACGCCGTACACCAACATTGTGATCCCTACGAGCTGTATGCCTCAACGTCGTCGTACATGTACAATTACACAGTACTCTATGTCATCATTGGAAACCGTCTCTTGCTGGTTTCCCGCTTCCTCCGCATTATCCTCTTCCTCCATCACCTCCTCCTCCTCCTCCTCCTCCTCCTCCTCCTTACTAGTGACCTGTTCCTCCTCGTGAACCTCTCCATGCTCAGTATCCAGTTCAGTCAAATCATTGCAGTACTTTGCTCAGCGCTTTTGTTGCAATCATCAGCGGTAGTGGAATGTGTCTGCGCCCAGGCTTCTCGTGGTGTATTTGCTGAGTCGAAGTCGCTTTTCATTCTGACTGGGCCCAGTCAGAGCTGTGTTCCGTTTAAGATTGAAAGTACCAGATGGCGCTGCTAGGAACTAATACAACGATCAAAGACGATATAGATGGTGAGTTTCGATATTTGGAAGATGTGAATTTAGTTGAGCTGATTGAATTCAACTGGATATGGCCAGCCAAGTGTGCATACATGCGTGCACATATATGCATGCAGTGCATTAACAAAAGGTGTACACTCCGCGAATGAACCAGTCCAGTCACGGAGGTGGGGTACACTCAGCGAATAATCCAGTCCATCCTTGCAGAGCGGGACACCGCGAATGGACCGGTCTCTCCGCTGAGGAACCACCTCCGTGAATGGACTAGAACATCTATTAAATCACACGCTGTTAAATCACACCTTCATTATGCGTCTCTCTTCTGCAATGTTGACTCAAAAACAATGTTGGGGTTGAACGCTATATTCTACAATGGTACAAATGTTCAGTGAGAGATCATGTTATGGCGGGCAGAGATATGATGGTTGCCTGCACACTATTCCATGGAATTGAGGTGCACCGAGTTTGAAATGGTTAATCTTCAATTCAATGGATGAGGATTGCGCACTTGGCTGACTCTGCCAGGTAGTTGCACTAACCGTAGCTGTCTTCTCATAACTGGAGTGTTCAGGATTCTCTCTCTCACAGCATCTCTTGATAGAATTCAACGCACATATTCTATTTTCTGACATGAGTTTTGGTGGCCGACATATACATTTAGTCAGAATACAGTTACATCTTGATTCAACCATGTGTGAACAGAGGCCTCTGTGAATAGGTGTGGTACACAGGTGAGCGGGAGTTGCCGGCCATCTTGCTGGGTCACTGAGCAGAATCCGCATTTTGGGATTCTCGCTCTTAAGCTTCCACAGCATTTTTGACAGAGCGCGCCATTGCAGAAGATATTACAGCTGTTGGAAGCATTGGTCTAAAGAGAGTACTAAGTCAACAACAAATTCAGTGGGGTAAGTAATTGGCCGGGCTTGTGCATTTATCATTTTGTTGCGCAATGGCAACCCTCCTCCAGTGGACAGTTGCCACAGAGCTGTTAGTTCAAGGCATGGTAGGAGCAGCCTGCAACGTACTGATCAAGCATTGGTTCATATGTCAGCAGTAGTGGAGAAGGATGAGCTGCCTGCACGTAAAGGTGACATGTCTTGAAAGTTCTGTGTGCACTCTGTCGACTAAGTTAAAGTCGAAGTAAACATGATATGAATGATGCAAACTAACATATACAAAGGGTACTTCCTACAACCAGTACATGCGGTTCCGTGGCTTGTTTGTCATACTAGAGGTCTGCCTGTTTGGGAATGATATATCCATAATGACTTGCAGCTTGTCAAAGTTGGCTTCATACATATCCAAGAAGCTTATTCTGGACAGGATTGAAGATCTCAGCGATGCATAATTTTCAATTATAGGCCAGGAAAACCCTGAGTGTGAAAGCTCAATTTGAACCAAGACTACCCGGGCCAGGACTCAGCTTCCAACTCTGTGGGATGTGACTCAGCGGTGAATCGTAACGTCAATGATATGCCAGCAATTGCTGCGATGTTGCCACTAATTAGTGGGTCCAAGTCTCTGATTATGACACAAGTAATCAATATGGCCTAGTCTGTTTTGATTGCAAAATGAGATTGGCCAATATGCAGTGCTGAATCTGCCACGAAGCTATGCCCAGGATTCTCAGGCGTACTGAGACATAAACCAAAGGCAGCCAAACGCTGGGGCTATGCCACGAATATCGTGATACAGGTACTCACTATCACCTTGATTGTTTCAATTGACATCTGAGATAGGCGAATATGCAGTGCTTGATCAGTCATCTAGCTATGCCCTCGATTCACATGTGCACGAGAGAGTCCTGGGCACATATCATAATGACAAATCAATCCCTGCAAATTTGCGTATCTCATTGGGCAAAAAGGCATTGTGAGCGAGATTGAGTACCTGTGTCAGGATATTGGTGGCATAGCCGCAGAATTTGTTGGCCTACGGTTGACTTTGTGTTGCCCCTAAACTTCGATCATGTGAAAAGCTGTGACTTTGCTCCACAGAAGTGAGCTGTGTCTCATACTGTGACATAAGTACTTGACTATCACCTCGACCGACTTATTGCGAAATGGGATTGGCAGATATGCTGTGCTCAATCTGTCATAATGAATCTGATGAAATTTAACAAAGAGACTCCAGTGCACCTGAAAGTGGATGAATTTTGATTTATCATTCAAAATACGAAAGTGCCCTTATGCTTCCGGTGGTCCTCACATTCCCCACTGATGATTAATTGAAGCCGTTTGCTGCATCATGCTCCCAAATGGACTCAGCCCATATATCATGTAATTGATCAGCCATAGGAACATCTCATGTCGCATATCAATTCACTTCATATCTCATGGTCATTATTGATAAACAAGAATGGCAATGACATTCTACTCTAACCATTTCTAATCCCAGATACAACAATTTCAACATCATGTAAAGGCGGCACGTGGTACAGGGCCGGGTAACAGCCATTCAATATAGTCGGCTCGCCACGAGCCTTAGATCTCTCGTGATAATCTTACCAATATATCAACATCTACTATCACTCGTATCCACGTTTGCAATCGTCTCTCTGATTACGATACATATGCCGGTGAGGCCGGACACTGACGTACATGTCCTTACACCATTATCGCTTTTTCAAGAAAGAGATACGTTTCGCTCACATGTTTTCGTAAGGGTACCCCTTTTCCGACGCATTACATCATAAAGTCATCAAATGACATTGCCACTTTCGAAACGTCATATTGAAGCATGATTACTGTGTACACGGATGTAGGTTGTTTCATTATTTAATTGAGCCACTTCACGGCTTCCAGGTCGGGTTCAGAGACCAATCGGCCCACCACACACATCACGGGCGGCAACGACTACTATTCGATCCTGCATACAAGCGAAATCGAATACAATAGACACATTTGAGTTCGAACACCATTTCTTTGAGCCAATGCAGCATGATCAGCAGTCGAAGAGCCTACAATCAATGACGCAATCAAACCTCTGAATCGGCAATTTCCAAAAGGAAGCCGAAGTCAAGAGCCAATTCACGAGTCAGCACAGTTACAACTACATTCCTTTCAATTGAGCGAAGTGCATCCAATTCAATTGGCTGTGACACCTACAGCTCAAGTAACCTCGAAGAAGCCCACCAGCCCAAGGATTCGATGGCCACTTACACCTACGGAGGAGGATTAGCCTACGAAAGACGCACTCATACTGCTGCAAACGTCTGCATGAGCGCAGTGCACTTCCAGAGAATTGCCCCACAATAGAAGCACTTCCTCGCCTGGAATGAAATTACGGTGGAAAATCATGGCACGGTGGAAGTGCACTTATGTTCGAGACCTACTAAAGTATTTTACCGTCTAGACGCCCACGGCCTAGCAACCGATCACGCAAAAAAAAACACAAGCGCCCGGTGCAGGGTTGTTAATTACCCCGATCACAAACTCAATTTCCACTCTTGCCCCACAACAACGCAACCATGGGAAGAGTGAAGTCCAGAGACGCAGTGATTGACAGAGAGAATGAGATTCCTGAAGCCAAACATGCATACGCACAGGTCTTGAACCATGTATCCGCGCTGCTGCATCAACATACGGTATACCATATGGAACCTTGCGAGACCGACTCAGAGGAGCACAGCCAATGGGTGCAGCACATGAGTAGGAGCAGCTGCTGACTCCAGAAAAGGAGTAATGAATTGTTAGGTTTTGTGAGACTCTAGATGACTTGGGAAATCCATTGCAAGGGAAGATGCTTAAGGTATTTACGTTCTCCCTTCTACCTTCACATCGGTGACGACAACTTGGAATAGACTGGATGTCACGCTTTCTCAACCACCATGCTGCCATCACTACCAAGTTCAGCCAAAGTCTGGATAGACACAGGGCTAATGCAAATGATCCTGCAATTTTGAAGGACTTTTTCGCAAGGTATATCATTTTAGTATATACATTAATTTTCAGCTAATACTGGTCACTGTAGTTTGGAAAACTTGTCAGAAAGCTCAATGCACAACAAGAAAACATATACAATATGGATGAAAAGAGCTTTCTACTTGGTCAGGCTCTGAAAGTGAAGGTGAGATGCTGTTGAGATCGAAAGAATCCCCGCTATACCCAGGATGGAAATCGCGAAATGGTTACAGTTATAGAGTGCATTTCAGCTGATGGGAGAGTTATACCACCCATGCATATCTACAACTGGTCTAGGCATCTACTAGGATGGCATGCTGGCGTGCAAGAAAGAGGGCAAGCAACATTTGCATGGTCAACTAAAGACTGGACTGATAATGAACTGGGACTGGAATGGGTGGAACAGAACATTGAGAAATATACTACTAAGATGTTTGTACCATGAGATTGATCTCCTGCTTATGCTGACTAACTACAGTGCAAAGGGCAAGCCATGTATTCTAATCCTTGATGGGCATGGCTCTCATCTAACAAGGCAATTTTTCGATTTTTGCTTGAAAAGCAATATCCCCCCTATTTGCCTTCCTGCACACTCTACACACATCCTTCAACCTGTAGATGTTGGGCTGTTTGGTCCTCTTTTGCACTGCTACAGCAATGAACTGGATATATGGGTTAGAAAAGGAGGGAATGCAATTAAGAAAGGACAGTTTTATAAGTAAGTCCACCTGCTATATCACTTTAAACTTCACTCTAACTCTTTCCTACAGCCTTGTCACACGTGCTAGAGCTGCAGCATATACCAAGAACAACATCTTGAGTGCCTTTGAGGCAACTGGGATCTGGCCTCTAAACCCACGCAAGGTTTTTCTTCAACAGTCACGAAATATCACTCGATTTGAATCTCCACCAGCCTCTCCCACTCCACTCCTCAGTGCAACCCCCAGACAGCCCAGAGCTGTAAGCCGATTATCCCGCAGTGCACTTCACCTTGTCACTCGACAATCACCTTCCTCGCTTTAGGTGAAGGCTCTTGTAGCACAGCTGAGAAGGTCAGCTCAGGGTGTACTTGCAGATAAGGAATTAGCAGATGAAATGCTGAGAACACTTCGCTCAGGGGCCAAGGACACCAATGTGGTAGCAGCAAAGGACCGCTGCCACCTTGGTAAAGCTTCTGTATTTACAGCGGAGGATGTGTTTCAGATCAGTGAAGAAAGAGAGAGGCTCGAAAGAGAAAAAGTGACTTAAGGCAAAATGTGCCAAGAAACGGCTGCAGCAAAAGTAGTATCATCTGTAGAGGGATCAAAGAGCTCTAAACATGTGGAAAAGAAGATCATAGGTACAAAGAAGGCACCTGTAATTGTGCTTAGTGATTGGGAGGATGAGGAAGAAGATATGGTGGGTGGAGTAGGGTTGGATGAGGAGGAGAATGGGGGGGAGGAGCACTCTGTTGTATATATTGGTGATATGCTGGACTTAGAGGATGCTATGGAGTATGGAAAAGGGAGAGAAGGGGTTAGTAGTCAACCCCCAGTAGTGACTAGGTCAAGGAGAGTGGTTAAGACAGGTCATTTGGGTCAATAAATACCGCCTGCGGGTGGTCGGTTTCCTAGTCATGGGCGGTCACCCGGTAAAATACGTTATATCAATGCTTTTCGACTGCAATTACAGTAATGGCAATTTTGGACGAAATACAACTGCACCGGATTGCGATGAAATTGAGAGTGACTTTACAGCCTTCTCCAGCATGGCAAGTCAATATCTATACGGATACACTACTCGAGCGAAGCACGCCTACAGAGATAGAGCATACTATAGACGACACCCACCTACAGAGAAGGATCAGTCTACAAATTAAGCCGTCTTACCGTCGCAAACGTCTGCACGAGCAAAGTGCACATTCGGAGAAGACACCCCACGATGAGAGGCTTTCCGTCAATTGAAGCGAACTTATAGCGGCTATACATTGCGTAGCGTGAAGTGCATTTACGAGCACAATTGTTATGGACAATCGAAGCCCACCTACCTACTGTATCTCACACAGTGTATGAACTCTATGTTCGAGACGTACCGGAGAGAGGCAATGCATTCGAGCTCTTATCGATTGCGGCGCTACCAGCATCTCCATGGCGCCCAGAATGCTTCGGCGACTTGGACAGCCATCATAACCGGCACACATCGCCACTTTCGGTTTTGGTAACCGGGTAATGATGTCGGCGTAAGATAGTCGGATAACGACAATCTTTTTTTTGTTTATATGTTTTAATGATACTGTATTCACTCTACTTAGAGTATGACAGCTCCTTAATCCCCTCTGACAATGTCATGTTTGTATATTCAACATTAGGCGCCGGTTGACTAACCGGATGTCCTCGTTGTGCGTATGATGGCTTATGATCTTGTACTTGGCCTTCCTTGATTCCAATCTAGGAATCCTGAAATCGATTGGTCTAAAGGCCAGTTGTTAGGTTTGGGGATGCCGATTGGGAATCTCGGAAATGAGCAAACTATCACTTCGCTACCCCAGGGAGATGGAAGTGCGGAAGACGGTGCTTGTGAACCACCCCCAGCTGTATATATTCATTTCTTGGGCGCCACCGCATTCGACGGCCTAGTAATGAGGTCGTCTCAGCCCTTGCCAGACGAATTGACGAGGGCACCGGTCTGCTGGGAGCATCAACAATGGCGGAAGGCGTCACCTCATGAAAACTTGGTGGGACGATCCCCGGTCGATGCTGAATGGGCGAGCAGGGAGCAGCGGCGGTAGTTGCAGCAGAAGGGGGTCCGCAGGGGAACCCTGAATGTCTGCTACCGGCTCGCCGAGACACGAATGGAGTACTTGGACGACGGGGCTTGGCCCTATTGTGGCGAACCGTTCCGATCCGGGCTCCTGGATTTTCCCTTCCACCGCTTCCATCCTTTCTATCATCCATTTGGCTAACACGGATGGAGCAGATTAAGAGCCGTACGAATCCGTGCGGGTCTGCAGTTTGGAGATCATCCCTACACACAATTCACAGCGGTGAAGCGCAGTTAGAAGCGCCGTATACGTAGAAACTACAATTGGAAGCCCGGGCAAGAGATAATGTCCCAGATACCAGAGACAACGGCCCGGCGGAAGGCTACAATATCAAGGAAAAGAGCTATCGTTGAGACGATGGGAATTGGACCTACGCGCGCCGATATGCCTACCCCGGAGATGATCGGAGATGGATGACAATCAGTCTTTTTGACTATTGCGATATACACAAGGTTATGTGAAATTCCACCCTTTCCAAGATCTTAACTTTCGATGATAAGCAGCAAGACTAGCAATTGAAAGCCGATATGCAGATATACGTACCGGCGACCTTGCGGTATCGAGTACATTCCCGACTACTATTCAAAGACTAAATCAAGCAGCCGTATGGCAGAGATTATAATGCCGAATACAATGCCGAATACAATGCCGAATACAGTGCCGAATTGGTTACGAAGTCTTATTACCGAGAATACAATCCCGAATGAGATCCCGACTCAGACTCGGCGATCCCGGACTACACAACAACGATGGCAATTGACAACTGCAAATCGACTTCGGAATCAACATCGAATCAAGTCCTTCCAATCGATATTGCCTATCAAGACGTATGAGATTAGTCATCAGCGGAGCAACGATTTTGAAAGAGGGGGATGACCGTACCGGAATCGCAACCCCTACCGCAAATAATTACCGTACCGGAAGCGCAGGAACGAAGCACCGTGAGATTCATTCATCAATGGAGAAGGCAAGCATCGGCAAGTGCACCTAGGGATGATTCGACTAGTGAACTCAGAGAACGACGATAAAGAAGACGATAAGTGTACCGAGTCAAGTGATGGCAAGCACACCTACAGATGAATCAACAAGCGCACCCGGAGGAGAGCCAGCGAGCGCACCCCGCGATCTGAGACGATAAGCTCACCTAGCATACGACGGGCGTCCAGTATACCTGCAAGTGCACCGGAGCGATGATGAGAACATCAACCTCGCCTGATCCATTCCGAACGAGATTCCGAATGACTGCAATACGGCTACCGAAGAAGTTCCGAATGAGATACCGAACGACTGCGATATGGCTACCGAATTGGTCCCGAACGAGATTAAATATGACCACCGAACGTACTGAATAGCCTACCGAATGGCATCACGAGATACAGTCGAGATAACTACCAAGAGATGATCACCGAGATCTCACAGCGACGGATATCACTGCCGAAGGACTTCACATGGAGATCGAGAGGATTACTGGGAGCCCTACCGTACCAAGCCACTGACCAAGACGCTTACCGAATGGCGTACCGAAGGATCAAGAAACTGTCGCCGAACGGCATACCGAACTGAATGTCAATCCTCATTACCAAAGCTATCATCCAAATGACTTTCACCGAGAAGCGGTCCACCGAGACCCTACTGAATGCCGAATCAAGAGATGGCGAGATCTGCAAATGCAATCCCCAAAGCGGCTTTCCCAGAGCAGAAGCGCTCTTGTTACATGGTAAGTATGACCTACCGAGATGTTAACTTGTTAGATATGGATCAATGATATGCCGCCCACGCCCGATGCAATTGACAGCAATTCTGCCACTCACGAGTGGTCACCGCGAGTGCTATATGCGACTCACAGTTACGATTCCAGGAGCAGAAGCTCACATCTTTGTCCAAAGTCAAAACGAGACCGACGTGATGATCGACTATTTCACCGACGTTACCCTGGCCAATTCCGATGATGGTCTATGCGTACAATCTACTTTACGAAGCGAAAGCCGAACCGAATTACGTGTCGAATCACAGAGATTACGATTACAATCCCGACTCACGATTACACTGCTACCGAGCCACGATGGCAATCAACAATCAATATGATGGAGAAGTCGTCGACGGAGCAACGAATTTTCAAAAGAGGGAGATAGCCGTGTCAGACCAGTCAAGTCCTACCGACAAGTTGTTGTATATTCATACGTCCTACCGACAAGTCAAAAGCCCACGTAGGGGCAGTCTACCGAGACACGTACAGAGAAGTCGACTTAGAAGTCTACCGAGAAGTCGACCAAGATTCAACTGAAGCCACCTGTCGAGACCCCACCAATGAAGTTGCCTATCGAGAGCGTACCCATGAAGTCGACCAGATGGTCACCGAAACGGACTTCGAAAGATGATTACCAAATCAAGATGAATCTACGAGTCAATGCCGAATCTACGAGTCAATGCCGAGTACTGATGACTACCGGCTGCAAGATATACTCTACAGAGCATGCGGAAGCACTGCACAGGGCTCACACAGCGCTAGCGCGCTTGAACTTGGTAAGTATAACCATTTTAGAAAATCTTACGTGTTAGGTGTCTACGAATGAGACAACACGCAATTGACATATACGATCGATGATTAACGAAGGCTTCGAACGATGCCGGCAGCAGAAGCTCCCATCGATGCCAATTTATGAGCGGAAGCTCTACACTGATGATTCCAATAACGACCTACGCCGATATATGAGCTACGGGTATGGATGGCCGGAGGAGTATGGGTTCAGCTCGGTAGTGGAGATATGGAGGACGGGATCACTTGGATGTTTTCTTGTTTTGCTTTTCTCTTCTCGTCTTTGGATCTCGGCCCGGTACAAATGGCGTCGGCACGGGTTTTTACCACCTGCCACTGCAGGTGGAGTTTCCCAGTGCGCCGGATCCACCGAAAAGGTACCGTACGGTGCCAATCGGTAGCGGGACTTTTGATTTCGTACGAGTACGTACGCGGCATGATTGAATAATCCTTCCTTCCCTGTCCTTTCTTTTTCGATTGTACGGTTTATGCAGCCCAGAAGGTCTGCGTCTATAGAGGGGGATAATGTAACGGCGGCACGTGACCCGGGGCCGGGTAACAGCCATTCTATATAGTCGGCTCGCCACGAGCCTTAGATCTCTAGCGATAATCTTACCTATACATCTACATCTACTATCACTCGCATCTACGTTTGCAACCGTATCTCTTATTACCATACGTATGCCTATGAGGCCGGACACCGGCGTACATGCCCTTACACATCAGAACTTTTGTTCACTTCAACATTGATGAGAGGAACATTTTTTCTATCCAGTATAGGGTGCGTTACAAACGACATTTGTGCCTATTTGTATCAGTTTCATCAGCAGCAACCCTGGTCTCCATCAGAAACACCAAGGTGTTCCGGACGGCTCTAACAGCGCTGAGGCAAGGTCGTACTCTGTGATGGAGAATGACACCCTTCCCGTCACCCAGGCGACGGGTCACGCTGCATCCTTACTTCCTGTGCGGTGTGCCCAGAATGCGGTGACATATACGCGGCATGTGGATGATATGTGTGTTACACACTTGACTGGGGCCGCAGTTATGCTGTAGCCGTTTACACAACGCCTGGCGATATTTATGCCTTTCTTCAGCCGACAGCCACATGCCGCACACTCATTTAAGTTTAGTATTGAGATTTTGTTACTTATTGCGAAGGTCATCGATTTGGATACATCGCTTGTGGTTGCATCTTATTTGCCATTAACTTGTTTTACATGTCTGAAATATACTGTCCAATCTTCACACTCTCCCGGACTATGCCCTCAGTCGTTCAGATGCTGTGTTGATCCATCATCAGTTGGTGATGCATCTTCCTACTCATCTGTGTTGGCATCGTGGCCATCCTCGAACTCATACACATCAACATTACGGGTAGCCAGGTGAGCTCTCCACATTGTGCGTTGATCGATCATCGGCTTCCAATGCTTCTTCCTGAGCATCCGTTTTCGCATCGTCGCCATCATTGCACTCATACCCATCGACAGCACTAGTTCCCACCTCAGTCCATTACATTCTTGGTTGATCTATCATCGGCTTGCAATGCTTCTTCCACCTCATCCGCATCCCCATCTGCATCTTCCCCATTGTCACCCTCATACCTGTTGACATGACTGGGTTCCAGGTCAAATATCTTGAGTTCTGTCGCGGGTAGTCGTCACCAGCTTGCGGTAGGGCTGGCCTCGCACTCGTCGCTGTCGTCGCCTTCACCTGCGAAATCCCCGCTTCCCCCTGGACTCATAAAATGCCGTTGGTCATCCGGGCAATTGTTGTTTATCGGGATGTTTTGGTCAGTGCTTCCGATCTCTGGCTCCTCGACCACTACTTTGGAGGTCAAATAGTCAACAAGAGTACCATTGTCAACACACGCTGCTCCCACCCTGATGACCACGGCAGTTGTTGGGTTCTCGGCTTGTCGGATCTGACACTTGACTGTAACAAGACTGTTTTTATACACCCTCTATTAGTAGCGCTCCGGTAGTGTGTTGCGGGTTGTCATCAAGCATGTATATGTGGCTGCGATGCCAGGACAGGTTGATCACTTGCGACCCATTGCCGCGCAGCAGGATGTGTTCTTCCTACCATCATTCTTATACTTGAAGTAGTTCGAGCAATGAAGCCTGTCCGCTGACAGCTTCGACTTGAAAGCTTTCAGATGAACACCTTCGATCTTTTGCCACTCCAGGATATAATGGCGCAACCCGGTGATGGTAAAATGATTAGTGGCGAGGGTGTATGACCGTCCTTGTCTTTCATCATGGAATTATTAACTCCATCCGCATACTTACCGCGGTTATTCACCCAATGATAAAACTTGATGTATATGAACCACGTGTTTGCTATGGCAGGAAATGAAGTAGACAGTAGCCATTCGTTAGCAGCTTTCGACTCTATCTGCATTGGATTTGGGCCGCGTACACCACCTTCCACATGCTCTGCTATAGGAAATAGATACTTATTGTCTGCTAGAAGGGAATTGATGTTTTCCAAATGCTCTGCGACGGATTCAAAGCCGTGGAGATTATAATGCTCTGCTATGTTGTCCATTGATGATTGAATATAATGGTATTTAAGCGTATCGACTGGTGCTCGAAGCTGGTGCCGGTTTGAGCGGGTAATATCCAATCTGGGCCATTGCTTCAGCATTTCTCATTCAATGTCTCCTTTGAGCGCACCTCAAATACTATGGACAAAATGTTGTTTTGCTGCATAGCGGTATTCCAGTATGTCTGATTTATCTGCCAGTGCAGGGCTTCAGCTCCGGCTTTCAAAATGCGTCGTGCTGCATTCCCTACTGTCTTCTAAGGGCTTGCACTCATAAATTGCTGTCTGTTCCACATGTGGAGCTTCACGAGTGTGCCCGTTGCAAACATTTGACGCATCATGTCTGAGTGAACAAATCGATGGATGCTGTGACAGATGGCGACCATTCTTCGAGGTGTTCACACTGCCTCCGGCTCTGATTCTTTTTGATAGCTTGCGTTTGCGGTAGATTTGTAATCATCGCCCGGGCTTCTAGAATAGGACTGGCAATCGGTAGGGGATCAAGAACGCTGAGTGGAGTGAGTGTGATAGCAATGCTGGATGCAAGACAGTATAGTGCGCAATGCATTTATGTTCCTCCAGGTGTTGGCTTACTACGACTCCTTGTACCCGGCGTGGCGGTTGGAGTTTTTGTTGACCATTGCTGTGTAGTGGACTGGGGGGAATTCACCAGAGGATTCATATCGCCAATGGGAGAATTGTTTCGCGAAGATGAGCAGGTGGAGTTCTGATCTTGGATTGTATAGGCTACAGACCTCCCTCCTTTAGAGGAATCCCTCTCGCCAGCTGGAACAGAAACGCGGCTGTTACCAGGCAGAAGTTGAGAATTCCCCAAAGGCCCACACATTTGTTGATTCGGACGATTAGGAGGACTTCAAACATTTCCTACGACCGGAGTTGTCTCAGTGTGATGGCTTCGGCAATGCATAGCCTAATATCGACGTTATGAAACTAGGAATATTTGGCTCTGCAGGCATATCCAACAGCAGGTTAGGTTGACTCAAATTTAAACGACCATGGTGAGTTTCGACACAAAAGCAATGTGCAGTGTAGACTGCGCTTGACTCTAAACCCTGGTAAAATTCCATGATGAGATCCCTTTAAAAGCATTCAATCATGGGGTTAAATGTGATTAGATTAAACTCAGATTAAACTGACCATTGATATTCACTGTTACTGAAATGTTGGAAGGTCTATTTCCACCGTGTGAAGGGTCTTTACGCCTTCTTGGCGCAATGCTCTGAGTATTGCACTCGTTCTTGCGACAATACTTTGAAACATCAATTGTGTATATTTGGAGTTTTCCGGTTGAAATCCACCTTTCCCAGAGCTAAAAGCATCACCAAACGAATGATGCCATATTCTGTATTCTACGACATCAGTTGCATGTGCTTTTCCACTGCCAGGTGTCGGTAGCCATGTTGGATGGTTGCAGAGTTGGGGCAACCTGAGAACTACTCAGTTTGCTCTGAGATGCACGAGGTCTAAGCATTAAAACTGATGTGTGAAGCAAATTCAACACCCAGCATCGCACACTGTCTTGTCCACAAGTACTAAATCTCATCTTGCCTCTTGTTATTCATACCCTGACTGGTGGTTCTGCAAGATGTAAGCCGGGCCGTTTTATGTTCGTTAACCAACAAAACTCACAAGTTGAATCTTTAACCAACAACTCGACCGAATTCAATTATATATATCGCGTCTTCCCGGATAAACCTCATTTCTCTTTTGCTCCTGTATTATACACACTGACTGTATCCTGATCTCGTCATTACGTGCCTTGCACACCACAATTCCAATCGTTCCAAATCACACATGATAACCCTCACAACTTTGTGCTCTCCCTCTGGGCTTCATTACGGTACAACAATATCAGAAGGATAATGTTTCGGATGTAGATTCATTTCCAACTGACAGTGATGGCACAAAAGGGCAGCCGCAAAGTTAATTGATACGCTAGGGCAAAGATGATGACGTTGGTTATAAATTGATGCCTGTCGTTGGATCCGGACTGTATCAAGGGATTAGTCTTGGAACACATCCAAGGACTCATATAGATATCCAATATTTCCGGCAACAAGGATGCGATGGCATGGGACCTCGTTAATGATGTCATCTTTCTTAATCCAGTCACGACTTGCCACTGTTCACAATTCCCGATCATGTGGCTGTAGCGCTGGAGCAGGAGTTCGCCATTTCAGGAGTATTGGGCTGCATTCCAATCATCTATGGGGCAAATGTTTTACAAAACCCCCAACTATATGAACAATTAGTGGTTGGACAACCCCCGTGCCTTTGGAAATCAAGTCCATCACTCCAATCCGCAGACAACCTGCTCATGGTAGGGTATGCGAACCGGTAATCATTTCTGTTGATATGGCAGCATTGATCTCAGGGCAAAGATTGACTGGCCAAGCTGCTGGATTTACAAACCAGGTGACTTCTTCGCTCTGAGACCACTGAGCTGAGATGAGATAATCCACGAGGATGTTGATGATGACAACTGGGAGGATCCCAGTGCGCCGAGTGGTGGAACAAGCCATCCTGGCGATGGCAATGACAAGGACAATGTCGAGAGCGGGAAGGATACGCATGGGGGTGAGATAGAGACTGGGGAAGGGAAAGGAACAAAGGCTGGGAAGAGGCAACGGCAGGGGACTGAGGACGGGAAGAGAAACAGGAAGGAGTAAGGGATGGGAAACGGTACAGCGAAAGGTATTGTTATACTCACCATAGGGCGAGATGATATCACTTGTGCCGTGGCTTTGCAGTTGCAGAACGAAATCTCAGTGGCTTACTTGGACACAGAGGGCTAACTAGAGCGGGTATATTGTTAGCCGGATGAATCTCCCAACCTGCCGAATTCCTCAGATCTTAATACTGATTCGAACTAGTCGCACGGTTAACCTGACTATGAATGTAATTCTGATGTGTTGTCCAGGCACGTGCGCCTGCGCTCTGCTACGTAAGCCTACGTACGGTAATTGAGGGGATCAATGTTGCACATGTTCACAAGAGGGATTATAGGTGTAGATGTATAGATAAGATTATCGCTAGAGATCTAGGGCTCATGGTGAGCCGACTATATAATACTAGGATTACCCAGCACTGGACACATCAGGTGGCATGCCGTGATATGTGGAAGTTGCCAATGCAGGATGATCTGGACGCAGGCAACAGCATTGATTTAGATTGCGATGTGGATATGGAAAGGGACGCTGAAGATGAGTAAGATACAGTTGAGCAAGATCAGAAGGAGAAGAAGGTGGTGGATGAGGATGAGAATGAGGATGAGGATGACGATGAGGATGAGGATGAAGATAATGGCAAAGAACCTCAGACGATTGGCCAGGGAGAGATGGTAAATACATTGGCTGACCATGCCAATACCATGGTAGACAATCAGCCAACGGTGCTACCTGAGCAATGCCAGGAGATGTGCGAGCCTACCCCATGGCCACAACATCAGACATCTGCTCAATGGCACCAAACCCCGGACCCTCCCCCATGACCACACACTGCGGATACATTTATCCCCAGTGGGCTCGAGTTGTTGGTGCTTCTGGTGCCGCCAAAATCTCACCCAGCGGTGACAAGTCTGGGAGATGCTAAGGCAGCTGGAAACACCTCAGAGGATGATGTGGAGGAGCAGCTACTCAGCATGTTGGCCAGTGGCGAGAGTCTCACCAATGTCCCTCTCCCAGATGTCCCTCCCCCTGATGTCGCTCTCCCTGAGTCGTGACCAGATGGCTCAGTAGGTGTGGAGTGAACTAGTCCTCGCGTTGGAGACGAGGCGTGGATTTCGGTTAAGGCTGGGTTCTTGACTTGTGAGTTTCCTTTGCTGTAATCTATTCATCTCAGGCACTGATTAAGGCATCGGTGGAGGCGTTTTGTTCGTTTGGGTTAGGGTTGTGGGATTGTTCGTTTCCTGTGTTCTAATCTATTTATCTCAGGCATTGATTATTACACACGTTGCGAGGATATTGGATTGTTGAATGTTTCTTTTGTATTTATTTATCGTATTATGGGACATCACGCATGCAGGGTTTTTGTAACTCCTGGCGTGTAAGTAACCTCCTGGTGATGGTATTGATGCTCAATAATCTCTCAAGTATTGTGAGCTTATACCCACGCCAGACTGCTCAGACCCAGCACCAACTTTCGTCCTGTTCCACAATCAAGACAGCGCTCCTCCCGGGTCGTCAACAATGCCACAGATGATCGCTTTCTGTGGGCCCAAATTCCCATGCCGAAAGAAGTTCACCTTTGACAGCTGGCGACTTAAACACATCAAATTACCCCTTCCTGAACACCTGCAAGTTGATTGCCAAAGCAATCTGACTGTTGGCAATGCGCCCCGACATGTTGATACTGCTCAGAGTTGTGAATTCGCTAGTAAGAAAAATTCAGTCGAAGAATTGGATAAGTTTGCCTACCTCCATCAGCAAAAAATATTTCCGTCCGGGCGGAATGACTCCGTAAGAGTGGATGGGCTCTGTCAGAGCTGTCAGAGACACCCCGGTGGCGGATTGCTCCGCGCCCTCTGTCAATTCAACCCATCGTGTTCAAAATCACCCTGTGTTCTCTGTTTCACCATTGCTTCTTGTTCTGTCGGTCTCTTATTGTAAACACTCACTCTGGCGGGGTGGCCAACTGTGACCATACATCGGAATGGGTTCATTGGGTACGTGCGTGCATCGGGATTGCGATGCAATGGGTGATGCTGCGAAAATCTCTCCTCGCCTTCCTTCTACCTGCGTGCAAAATGCAATTGTCTCTGTACCAATTATACGGGATTGGAAGGTGATGGGTGATGCTGGGAATATCTCTCTGCGCGTTACATCTACCTGCATGCAATATGCCATTCTGACTTGACAAATTATACACATCATTCCAAGTCGCCAGATCAATGTGGCGATTGATAATCCATTGTTCACTCTGTCCGTCTCCTGTCTGACTTCTAGTAGCTATCTCTGGAAAGACGTGCCCGCAGCCGACAATATTTCCCACGCTGAAAACTTCCAAAGCAGCAGCTGCTGGTGCTTTGCTGACTTGTACAAATTTCAAGACGGCATCCAAGTTGCCGAGTTTTCAGGTATTTTGGTGTACGCTAGGGGCAACCAGTACTCAACAAAAGCTCAACCCTCGTGTAGGAGGTGGATGTTGAGTAGTATTGGTAGTTGCCACGGATGACACCCATTCAGAGCGCCATAACTCATCCCCGGGTGTTGCTTGACGCATACCCAGTCATTCTGTCGATCCCCTCCGCACCAGCTCTGGCTTCCTGTACATCAACACATCTGAGATATGTGTTGACCATCTAAACCCTCACCTTGAACCGTAATACCATGGTAAATGCAGAGCTCCATTGCGTGCAGTTGTACATCCGATATATACGTCTTGTTACGACTCTTTTGCTTGATAATGTCCAGTGTGCCGCGGTATATTGCCACGCGGTGCGTTGCGTCTTGTGTATTGTTTACTAATGCTCTGAAGTCTTTGATCTCAGCGTCAGGATGCTTTCCTACCCGGTGGTTTTGGGGCCCCATAACTTCGGGCTTTGCATATGACTGGGGGCCCAAGTGGGCAGCCAGATCAGCACCGGAAGGGGGGTCTTTGCAGGTGGCAGCGTTGTTCTCCCGACCCTGAGCGAGGACTTGGGGATTGAGCTCTCTGATTTCGAAGCGGAGAATGAGATGCTGAAAGGTGATTACTTGCGGCAGATAGTTGGGATTGTGATTGGAGGCGTTCTAAATGTCCTTGAGGTTCGTTTTAGGTGCTTGTTCATGTCTCTCAGCAGAATACTGTTGCAAGGCTCCGTATCAACGAATCTATTCGACCCAATGAGACATCAAGTGGATCAACCGAAAGTTGAAGTTGGCATCCAACTCCTTGGACACATACATCTCCTGGCTGATATAATCACGACAGGCATTCATTTCGAGCCGCTTCTTGGATGGCATCGAAGTTTCAGCAATTGTTTCCTCGTCTTCCTTTCCCTGCTTCACAAGTTCCGTTATCAGGGTAATGGCTGTGGGCTTCCCCTTTTTGCCAGCTCGCCCAAGTAAGAAAACATTTTTGAAAGTGTTAAAGCGATGCAAGGCGTCCTCTGTGGAGCTCAAAGTGGCATTATTATGAGATTTATACCGAGCATACATATAGAATTCTTTCAATGCCCATGTACACACAATTGCACGATTGAATATGGGACCCTGAGTGGGGCTTCCCCCTCGTAGCGACTGTGTTATAACTCCAAGTAGGTACCGGCTCATTTCTTCCATCTCCTTACCATTCCATTGGGAAACTTCCTCATATGACTTGTGTTTTGGTGTGAGGTCGTGGTAAGCAGGCACGGATAACCAGATTGCATTGGACTTGTCAAGTCGTCCATGCGTCTTCCTGCAGTGGAAAATCCACATGTAGAGGTGATCAAGCATGCCGATCGGCGTTGCCTGGAGGAGGTCGGGCTTCGGGAGGTCACTCACGATCCAGGGAATATGTCGAAACACCTTGAATTCTCCATGGACATCGCGCGACAAGAGTTTGGCATTGGCTGCCTTGGTATTGTCATTGCCGAGCGTTCTATATAGGTTGTGATCCCGCCAGGGGTGTTCCTTGTCAGAAGGGACATAATCTCAAAGTTCATTCTGTGGACACTCGCCTCGAAAAAGACTTGCCGTTCATGATGATTTAGGTCGCTATACTCCGTGTAATTTGCAAGCAATTCTGCTAAACCTGGTTTGCAACGGCTGAAGTTGCCATCTGCACAGAGAACGTTGTAATACCCGCTCTCGGCGCTGGGATTGAGTTTAAAGGTGAGAGGCTGGAGTACCTGTCGGAGCACTTAGTACAGCACATCAAGGTTTCTTTGCCGCTGCTCATCTAGCCTCTTCTGAAGAATCTTGCGGTTCTTGATTGGAATCGGTAGGAGAGCGGCCATTACGACGGTGTGCGCTGAGGGCATCTGGTGGATCTTTGAACATAGATTGCCATTTGTCATATATACAGGCCACGATTTCTTGTCGCCAGCAAAATTCGAGAGATGCTTTCCGTCACACATGAAGACCAACGGAACAGGTGTATGCCCCAGCCTGAGCGTTGCCTTAACCTCGATTAGCAGGTCATTATCCAGGAGAATCGCTGCTTACCAGTGTCTCCCAGTTACAGTCCGCAGTGTGCATTTCAGTATAGAGGCGTTTCGGTGGCGTATCACTGTTAAAACAACCCTGAGGGGCGTAACTGAGATGCTCGGCCTAGGCTGGCTGCCGCATCAACCATCTCATGCTTTGGATGACGTTTTGACACCAGTATTTGATAGGCTGTTGGTAATTGTCATTCCATCTCATATCCTGGATGGTGTGTAGTTCCCACTGCCCGAGAGAATGATCATGTGGCATGCTAGCCACGAGCTTCTGGACGTTATGGCTGTTTTTGATGGTTGGGAAACGCACCGCAGTGTCTTCTTCTTTCAGCATGTTGTCATACCACCTCTGAATACCGTTCTTTATGTTCCCACACTGGGTATATTTGTACTCTTCACGCTTCGCAAACGGGTAGTAGGGATTGTTCTGTAGGTTTCTCTCAAGGCAACCCTGAGCGTCACGTTCCCATGGCTGAGCAATGTAATTGCTTAGCGGATCGCCGGCTCCTGGGTATGTTTCCGTCCGCCGCAGAGAAGGTGGCGGTGGTTGAGAACCCGAGTCTGCGTGGTTGTCAACATGTTAGAGGTAAGAAAACGCGTCCAAGTCTTCGACTGAATCTTTGTGAGTGTTGAATTGACGACTCTGAGCGGGTTCAACGTGTCGGGGCACGCAGCGAAAAGTCAGATTTTTTGCAACTTGAAGCTGTTCAGGATGGTGTAATTTGATAGGTTTAAGTCGCCAGCTGTCTGAGGTGAACTTTTTTCATAATGAAAATTTGGGGCAACGGAATGTGGTCTCTCTGGCATTGTCGACGACACGGGAGGATGGGAGTATGCAGTGCAGAAAGGGACGAAAGTTGAAGCGGGGCCTGAGCAGTCTGGTGTAGGTATAAACTCACGATACTTGTGAGATTTATTAAGCCTCAACACCATCACGCCAGGGGTTGCAAAAATACTCCATGTGCGATGTCCCATAATACTATGAAGAAATAAAAAATACACCCTGAGCAATCCAAAAACCTCGCGACTTGTGTAATAATCAATGCCTGAGATAAATAGAGTAGAACAACGGAAACGAACAAGCCCACAACCCTAACCCAAACGAACAAATCACCACCACGTATGACTTAATCAGTGCCTGAGATGAACAGATTACAGCAAAGGAAACTCACAAGACAAGAACCCGACTCAAACCCAAGCGCAATGCGAGGACTTATTCACTCCTCGCCGACAGAGCCATCCGGGCGCGCCTCACCGAGAGGGACATCCGGGAGAGGGACATCCGGGAGAGGGACATCCGGGAGAGGGACACCCGGGAGAGGGACACCAGGGAGACTGTTGCCCCCTGCCGATTCGCCGAGTAGCTGCTGCTCCACATCGACATACAAGGTGTGTCCGGGTGCCTCACCTTCTCGCAGAGTTGACGCCGCTGGGCGAGGTTTTTGAGGCGTCATAGGCCGCAACAACTCCACCCAGCTGAGGGTATCAGTCTTGGGAGTTCGTGGTGGTGGTGGAGTCTCCTGGGTTTGTGGGCGTAGGGCAGGCGCCAGAGGTTCTGACCATGGGGTATGCTCGAGCATCTGCTGGCCTTGCTCCGTCTCCTGGCCATGCTCCGGTATCACTGTTCGTTCATCGTCTACTATTGTATCAGCATCGTCAGCCGATGTATATATCATCGCTCCCTGGCCAATCGTCCGAGGTTCTTTGCCATCATCCTCATCCTTATCCTCCTCCTCATCTTCCTTCTCTTCGTCTTCCACCTCTTCAGCTTCCTTCTCATCATCGTCACAATCCCTTTCCATATCCACATTGCCGTCTAAATCAATGCCGTCCGGTGCGTCCACATCATCCCTCATGCGGATATCCACATCAGGGTCAAGTTCTGAGTCATATTTGGCGTCCTTCTTCTCAGTAGAGTCGGTATCATCTTCTGAGGAAACTGATACAGCGGGTGATGCGTCCGGCCGGAAATATACCCGTTCTAGTTAGTGCTCCGTTCCTGAGTCTGCCTCAGACTGTTTCTTCTGCAAATGCAAAGGAACGGCACGGGAGATAGCATCTCCCCCTGGGGTTTGTTTAACAATACTTGTCCCATTAACATTTCCCTTCCCCTTCCCCATCCATTTCCCCTTCCCGTCCTTTGTTCCCTTCCGTTTTACGGTCCCATTCTCATCTGCCCGCGTGTCCTCCTCACCCTCGCCATGCTCATTGTTATTGCCATCGCCCGGATGGCTCCTTCCACTGCTCCGCACTCTGGGATCTGCCCAGTTCTCATCATCATCATACTGGTTGATTCTCTCATCCGAATTCAGAGGTCTAACGGCCAGGATGTTGCCTGGCTTGTACTGCCGGCAGCTTGGTGGCTCAATCTTTGCTCTGAGATCATCGCTACCGTACCAAGAAAAACTCTGGCAGCTGCGTTTAACCTTCCCCAAGCTGGTTGTGTGCGGATTGGAGCGATCGACTTGATCCCCGAAGGCATAGGGGTTGGCCCACCTCCAATTGTTCATTAGGTCGCGGGTTTGTCAAACATTTGACCCGTATGTGAGGGGAACGCAGCCCACCACTCCCGAAAAGGAGAACTCCGGCTGCTGCGGTGCGGCCAGATTAGCTCGGAGGGTGAAATGTTGTGACTCGTGACTGGATCAAGAAAGACTTTATCATAAAACAGGTCCCATGCCCTCTCGTCCTTAACGCTGCAAACATTGTATATCTGTATGAGTCCACGGTTCTGGTCCAAAATGAATCGCTTTATATGGTCCCGATCCAACGACAAGCATCGATTTATAACCGATGTCGTCATCTTAGCACTAGCCTTCCCCTTTCCTTTGCTGCTACCCTTTGGTGCCATCGCTTTGAGTTGACAATGCTTCTACATTCGAAATGGTAGCATTATGATACAGGTGCATGTAGCGGAAGCAATCCCAGTGGGAAAGTACAAAGTTGTGTGGGTTATTTGGTGTGTTATGGAACGAAAGGCGTTGTATTGTGCAAGTCACCTGAGGTCGAGATGAGGATGCTGTCGGTGTGTATAATACCAGAGGAAAAGAGAATGGAGGTGTAGGCAGCAAGAAGGGAGATATATACTCGAGTTCCCGCTATTTCTTAGTGCAAATTGTGAGTTTTGTTGGTTAAGGAACACAAAATGGCCCAGCATTCATCTTGCAGAACCACCAGGCACCTCATGAAAACAAGCCTCGAGACGAGATTTATTACTCGCGGAGAGGACAGTTCTCTACGCCAGGTTTTGTGTTTGCATCCCACATCATTTTTACCGCTCAGACCGCGTGCATCTTGGAGGAAACTGAGTAGATCTTAGTTTGTCCCAACTGTGCAACCATCCAACACAGCTACCAATGCCTAGTAGTGGCCAAAGCACACGCAACTGATGTCATAGGATAGAGAATACCTCATTGTTCGCTTTGTGATGCTTTCAGCTGTGCCAAACTGCGATTGCCACCGGGAAACTGAAGATATACACAATGGATGCATCAGCAACAACCATAGTTTCCGTCTGAAACACCTGGGTGTTTCGGACGGCTCTGACGGCTCTGGCGGAACCTCGTACCCTCTGACGGAGAATCAGACGCGACCCGTCACCCAAGCGATGGGTTGAGTTGGGTACCTCCCTTGCGGCGGCTATTATACCATGCCTCTTATAGGCTTCCTTTACTTTGCGTCCGGAATGAGGTGACGTATACGCACCACCAGAACGACATGTATGTTACACTCTTCGCAAGGGTTGTAGTTATGCAGTAGCCGTTTACATAGCGCCTGACGATGTTTATGCCTTTCTTCGGCCGATAGCCACATTCCGCAGTCTCATTTATGTTTAGCTTTGTGATTTTGTCACTTATTGTAATACAGTTTTCGCTTCGCATACATCGCTTGCCGTTGCATTTGCTTCGCCATTATCGTATTTTACATGGCTGCAATATACTGTCCAATCTTCACACTCTCTAGTACTATTCCCTCAGTCCTCCACATTCTGCGTTGATCCATCATCGGCTTGCGATGCTGCTTCCTCCTCATCCGCATCGTAGCCATCCTTGCCCTCATACCCGTCGACATCACTGGTTCCCAGGGCAAACCTCTCGAGCTCAGTCGCGGCCCGTCGTCGCCGGCTGGCGGTAGGGATGTCTTCGCTTTCTTCACCGTCATCTTCGAAATCCCGGCTGCCCCCTGGCATCCCGAAATGCAGTTTGTCATCCGTGCAATTGTTGTCCATCGGGATGTTTGGGTCAGTGCTTCCCATCTCAGGTTCCTCAAACGTCACTTCGGAGGTCAAATAGTCAACAAGAATAGCATTGTCAACACGTGCTGCTTCCACGCTGATCACCACCGCAGGCGTTGGGTTCGCCGCCTGTTGGATCTGACGCTTGACTGTGGCAAGAGTGTTGTTATACACCCTCTGCTGGTAGCTCTCCGGTAGTGTGTTCCAGGTATTCATCAAGAATCTATACGTGTCTGCAACGTCAGGCGAGGTTAACAATTTGCGACCCGTTACAGCGCAGCAGGATACGATCTTACCACCGTCATTCTTGCAGTTGAAGTAGTTCGAGCGATCAGGTCTGTCCGCTTTCAGCTTTGACTTGGAAGCTTTCAGATGAACACCTTTGTTCTTTTGCCACTCCAGGAGAGCATGGCGCAACGCGGTGCATGTAAACATGATCAGTGGCGAGGGTATATGACCGTCCTTGTCGTCAATCATGGAATTGTAAAATCCATCAGCATACTTACCGCGGTTATTCACCCGATGATAAAATTTGATGTAGATAAACCGCGGGATTGCTTCTGCCAGGAAGTAAAGTGGACGCTGGCCATTCGTTAGCACCTTTCGACTCTCTCTGAGTTGCATTTGGACCGCGTACATCACCTTCCATACACTCTCCGATAGGAAAAAGATACTTATTGTCTGCCAGAAGGGAATCAAGGAATTCCAAACGCTCTGCAGCGGATTCAAACCAGTGGAGATCAAAACGCTTTGCTATGTTGTCCCTTGCTGATTGAATCAAATGGGATTTAACCTTATCGACTTGTGCTCGAACCTGGTACCGGCTTGAGCGTGTAATATCCAACGTGCGCCGTTAATTCAGCATACCTCTTTCAAGATCTCCTTTGTGCGTGCCTCGAATGCTATGGACCAAATGCTGTTTTGCTGCATTGCAGCGTTCCAGTACGTCTCTAGTATCGGCCAGTGTGGGGCTTCAGCTAATGCTTTCGCAACGCGTCGCGTTGCATAACTTACCGTCTCCAAGTCGCTTGCACTCATAAACGGCCGTCTGTTCCACATGCAGAGCTCCAGGAGTCTGCCCGTTGCAAATACAAGACGCGTCATGTCTGAGTGATCAAATCGATGGATGCTGCGACTGCCGGAGACCATTGATCGAGGTGTACACACCCCCTGCGGTTGCAATTGCCACTGCCTCTGCCTCTGATTCAATGCTGTAGCTCGCGTTCTCAGTGGATTTGTAATGATCGCGCGGGCTTCTGGATTAGGGATGGGGGTAGGCAGGTTTTCAAGACCGCTGAGAGGAGTTGATGTGCTAGGAATGCCGGATGCAGGGCCGGATACAACGCGACGCGTTGAGTCTGTCTGTAAGGTTCCTCCTGGTGCTGGTGTGCTACGACTGCTTGTAACCAGCGTGGCGGTTGGCGTATTTATTGACCGTCGCTGTGTAGCGGACGGGGTGGAAGCCACGCGCTGAGTGATATCTGCACCGCGAGAATTGTTCAGCGAAGGTAAGGGGGTGGAGGTCTGACCTTGGATTGTAGAGGGTACGGAACTCCCTCCTTGAGAGGTATTCCGCTCGGCAGCCGGCACGGAAACGCGTCTCTTAGCAGGTGGAAGTTGAGAATTCCTCGAAGGCCCACGCTTTTGTTGTTTCTGACGATTAGCAAGACGTTGAACATTTCGTACGACCAGTGTCGTGTCAGGGTGCGGGCGTTGGGAAGGGATGGTCCGATATAGATGTTCGATGTTAAGAAGGTAGGAATAATGTCCTCTGCATGCATACGCAACGGCAGGCGAGGTAGACTCCTATTTGAGCGACCATGGAGAGATTCGACAAAAAAGGGAGGCGCAGTGGTGACCGCGCTAGCCTCTAAACCTGACAATACTCAGGAACGAGATCCCTTGAAATGCATTCAATTATGGGGTTAACTGGCATCAGATTAAACTCAGGATTGAAATTCACTGTTACAGCAACGCCTGAAGGTCTATTTGCCCCGCTTGAAGGGTGTTGATGCCTTCTTGGCGCAATTATCATCGTATTGCACTCGTTCTTGGCACAATACATCGAACCATCGATTGTGTATATCTTCAGCTTCCCGGTGGAAATCCCCCTTTGGCAGAGCTAATAGCATTGCAAATGGAACAATAACGTATTCTCTATCCTATGACATCAGTTGCGTGTGCTTTTTCCACTGCTAGGCGTTGGTAGCCATGTTGGATGGTTGCACAGTTGGGACGACCAGAGAACTACTAAGTTTGCTACGAGATGCACGAGGTCTGAGCGGTAAAAGTGGTACGAGATGCCAAAGCAACGCTCGGCGTTGTATACTGCCGTCTCCGCGAGTACTAAATCTCGTTTCGAGGCTCCTCATTCATGAGGTGCCTGGTGGTTCTGCAAGATGAAGGCTGGGACGTTTTGTGTTCGTTATCCACCAAAACAAGTTGAACCAAGAAATCGCAGGAACTCGAGTATATATATCCCATCTTCCTGCCTTGACCTCGATGCTGTTTTCCCCCCGTATTAAACACACCGCCAGGATCCTCAACTCTCTCGACAACACGTGACTTGCACAAAACAACGCATCTCGTACCAAAACACACCCGATAACCTTCCCACCTTTGTACGTTCCCTCTGGGCTTCCTTCCGCTACATGCAACTGTATCATAATGCTAACGCGTCCGGTGTAGATTCATTTTCGACTCACAGCGATGGCACCAAAGGGCAGCCGCAAAGGAAAGGGGAAGGCAACTGCTAGGGCAAAAATGCCGACATCAGTTATAAATCGACGCCTGTCGTTGGATCGGGACGGTATCAAGCGATTCATCTCGGAACACATCCGTGGACTCATACGGATATACAATGTTTGTGGCGTCAAGGATGAGAGGGCATGGGATCTCTTTTATGATATAATCTTTCTTGATCCAGTCACGACTCGCCACTTTTCCCAATTCCAGCTGATGTTGCCGCACCGCAGGAGCAGGAGTTCGCCTTTCCGGGAGTGGTGGGCTGCCTTCCGCTCATCTAGGGGGCAAATGTTTGACAAAACCCGCGACCAAAAGAACAATTGGAGGTGGGACAACCCCCGTGCCTTCGGGGATCAAGTCGATCGCTCCAATCCACAGACAATCAGCTCAGGGAAGGTGAAACGCACCGGCGAGCGTTTCTCTTGGTACGGTAGCGATTATCTCAGGGCAAAGATTAAGCCGCCAAGTTGCCGGCAGTACAAGCCAGGCGAATTCCTGCCCGTTAGACCGCTGAATTGGAATGAGATAATCGACGAGGATGATGATGATGAGAACTGGGCGGATCCCGGAAGGCTAAGCGGTGGAAGGAGCCGTCCTAGCGATGGCAATGACAATGACGACAGCGAGGGTGAGGAGGACACGCAGGGTGGTGAGAAAGGAACCGGGAAAGGGAAGGGTACAAAGGATGGGAAGGGGAAAGGGAAGGGGAAGGCAACGGAGGAAGGGAAGGGAAAGGGAAACGGTAAAGGGAAAGGTATTGTTAAACAAACCCCAGGAGGAGATGATGTCTCTCGTGCCGGTACTTTGAAGTTGCAGAAGGAAATGTATGAGGCAGACTCGGACACGGAGGGCTAACCAGAGCGGTTATATTTACAGCCGGCAGCATCGCCCGCCGTGTCAATTTCCTCAGATGATGATACCGACTCTAACGAGGAGTCAGACAGCGAATTTGACTCAGAACTTGATCCTGATGTGGATATGCGCATGGAGGATGATGAGGATGCGCGGGACGGCGTTGATTTAGACTGCGATGTGAATATGAAAAGGGACGGTGACGATCAAGTGGAGGAAGATGAACAGGAGGAAGATGAGCAGGAGGAGGAGGAGGAGGATGATCGCAAAGAACCTCGGACGATTGGCCAGGGAGAGATGGGAAATACATCGGCTGACGATGTAGATACCATGGTAGACGATCAGCCAATCGTGCTACCTGAGCAAGGGCAGGAGCTGCGCGAGCCATGGCCAAAACCTCCGGCGCCTGCCACACGGCCACAAACCCCGGAGCCTCGCCCACGACCACGAACTCCGGAGCTCATCCCCTGTGTGGGCTGGAGCATTTGGGGCTTGTGACGCCGCAAAAACCTCGCCCGGCAGTGCCAACTTTGCGAGAAGCTGAGGCAGCCGGAAACACCTCAGATGTGGATGTGAATCAGCAGCTGCTGATCGAATCGGCAGGTGGCGACAGTCTCTCCGATGTCCCTCTCCCTGATGTCCCTCTCCCTGAGGTGCGCCCGGATGGCTCGGGACGCGATGAGTGAACCAGTCCTCGCTTTGCAGAGGAGGCGATGGTTCTTGCATTCGGGTTAGGGTCCGGTTCTTGTCTTGTTCATTTCCTTTGTTCTAATCTATTTATCTCAGGAATTGATTATTACACGCCTCGCGAGGTTTTTGGATCGCTCAAGGTTTATTTTATTTATGGGTTTTGTACTGGTTTTATTTTTATTGGTTTTAGTATATTCATAGTATTATGGGACATCGGGCATGTAGCGTGTTTGCACCTCCTGGCGTGTAACGAACCTCCTTGTGATGGTGTTGAGGCTGAAAGTATCGTGAGCTGACACACGAGGCTGCTCGGGCCCAGCACCAACTTTCGTCCCTTTCTACGGTGTATACTTCACTCCTCCCGTGTCGTCGACAATGCCAGAGAAGACCCCTTTCCGTTGCCCCGAATTTCCATGCCGAAAGAAGTTCACCTCTGACAGCTGGCGACTTAAACATATCAAATTACACCATCCTGAACACATTGAAGTTACACGCCAGAAGAATCTGACTATTCCCAGCGCGCCCCGACGCGTTGAACCCGCTCAGCATTGTGAAGTCAACCCTAACAAAGATTCAGTCGAAGACTTGGACGTGTTTCCCTACCTCGAACACGTTGAAAACATCGCAGACTCGGAGTCTGAACCATCACCACCTCCTCTGCCGCGGACGGAAACATACCCAGGCGCCGGCGCTCCGCTGCGCGATTACATTGCTGAGCTATGAGAAAGCGACGCTCACGGTTGCCTTGAGACGAACCTACAAAACAATCCCTACTATCCGTTTCGGACGCATGAAGAGTACAAATATATTCAGTGTGGGATCAAGAAGAAGGGCATGAAGACGTACTATGACAACGTGCTGAAGGAAGTAAACACCGCTCTGCGTTTCCGAAGCTTCAAAAACTGGGATGGCGTCCAGAAGTTCGGGGCTACCATGCCAGATGATCAGGCGCTCGGGGAGTGGGAACTACACACTGTCGAGGATATGAGATGGAATGACAATCACTAACGCCCTATCAAATACTGGAGTCGAGACATTATCAAAAGCATGAGATGGTGGATGCGGCAGCCAGCCTACGCGAAGCATCTCATTTACGCCCGTCAGTGTTGCATTAACAGCGATACGCCACCGAAACGCCTCTATACTGAAATGCACACTCCGGACTGGTGATGGGAGACACAGGTAAGGAGAGATTCTCGAGGATAATAACGTGCTAATCGACGTTTAGACAACGCTCAGAGTGGGGGATACACTAGTTCCTTTGATCTTCATGTCCGACGGAACACATCTCTCGAATTTTGCTGGCGACAAGAAAGAGTGGCCTGTATATATGACAATTGGCAATCTATCGACGAAGATCCACCAGATGCCGTCAACGCACAGCGTCGTAATCATCGCTCTCCTACCGATTCCAATCAAGAACCACAATATTCCTCAGAAACGGCAGGATGAGCAGCGGCAAACACACCGAGAGGTGCTGAACGAAGTACTCCGGCGGGTACTCCACACACTCACCTTTACACAAAATCCCAGCGCCGAGAGCGGGTATTACAACATTCTCTGTGCAAATGGCAACTTCAGGCGATGCAAGCCGGTTTTAGCAGCGTGGCTTGCCGATTGCCCTGAGTATAGCGACCTACATCATCTCGAGCGGCATGTCTGTTTTTGGTGTGAGTGTCCAAAGAACGAACTTGGAGATTATGTGCCTCCTGACAAGCAACACCCCCGGCGGGATCACAACCTATATAGAACGCTCAGCGATGCCAACATCAAGGCAGCCGATGCCGAAGCCTCGTCGCGCCATGTTCACCGAGGATTCAACGTGTTTCGACATATTCCCTGTATTGTGAGTGTCCTCCCTAAGCCTGACCTCCTCCATACAATGCAGATCGGCATGCTTGACCACCTCCAGAAGTGGATTTTCCACTTCATGAAGACGCATGAACGGCTCGACAAGTACAATGTAATCTGGTTATCCGTGCCTGCTTACCACGACCTCACACCAAAAAATACGTCAGATGAGGAAGATTCTCAATGGAATGGGAAGGAGATGAAGGAAATGAGTCGATACTTGCTTGGAGTTGTAACCCAGTCTCTACAAGGCGGACGCCCTGCTCAGCGTCCCATATTCAATCGAGCAATTGAGTGCACACGAGCATTGTTAGAATTCTATATGCATGCTCGATATAAATCCCACGATGATGCAACATTGAGCTACATGGAGGACGCCTTGCGTCGTTTTCACACCTTCAAAGACGTTTTCTTACTCAGGCGAGCCGGCAAAAAGGCGAAGGCTAATCCCAATGCCCTGAGAATGGAACTCGTGAAGAAGCGAAAGGTAGAAGAGGAAACAAATGCTCATTCTCGGACCCCGTCAAAGAAGCGGCGCGAAATGAACGCCTGGCGGGATTATATCAGCCACGAGATAGATATTTCCAAGGGGTTAGATGCCGACTTCAACTTTCCGAAGATCCACTTGATGTCTCATTGGGCCGAACAGATTCGTCGATACGGAGCCTTGCAACAGTATTCTGCCGGGAGACATGAACAAGCACATAAAACAAACCTCAAGGAAGGTTGGAACGCCTCCAATCACAATCTCAACTACCTGCCACAAGTAATCACCTTTCGGCGTCGCATTCTCTGCTTCGAAACCAGAGAGCTCAATCTCCAAGCCCTCGCTCAGCGTTCGGAGAACAGCGCTGCCGCCTGCAAAGTCTTCCCTTCCGGTGCTGATCTGGTAGCCCCCCTGAGCTCCCAGTCATATGCGAAGCCCGAATTCATGGGACCCCAAAACCGCCGTGATGGAAAGCATCCTGACGCTATGATCAAAGACTTCAGAGCATTCCTCGACAATACACAAGACGCAACGCACCTCGTGGCAATATACAGCGGCGTGCGGGAGTTTATCTAGCATAAGAGTCGTAACAAGACGTATATATCGGATGAACAACTGCACGCAATGGAGCTCTGCATTTACCATGGTATTAAGATGCAAGTTGAGGGTTTAGATGGTGAACGCATATCTCAGATGTGTCGATGCACAGGGAGCCAGAGCTGGCGCGGAGGGTATCGACGGAATGACTGGGTGTGGGTAAAGCAACGCCAGGGTAGGTGTTATCGCGCGCTGAATGGGCGTCTTCCGTGGCAACTGCAACGACTATTCAAAATCAAGCTCCATAACGAGGATGGAGCTTTCATTGAGTACTGGTTAGCCCTGGCGCTCCCCACAATACCTGAAAACTGGGGTAACTTGGATCACGTCTCGAAATTTGTACAGGTGAGAAAAGCATAGGCAGCCGTTGCTTTGCATGTTTTCAGCGTCGGAAACATCGTCGGCTGCGCGCACGTAATTCCAGAGATAGCTACTAGTAGTAAGACAGGAGATGGACTGAACGAGCGATGGATTGTCAATAGCCACATGGATCTGGCGACTTCGAATGATGTGTATAATGAGTAAAGAGAGAATTGCATTTTGCACACAGGTAGAAGGAACACGAGGAGAGATTTTCGCAACGTCACCAATCGCCTTGCAGATGCATGCGTGTACCCAATGAACCCATTCCGACGTATGCTCACAGTTGGCCCCAACGCCAGAGTGTTTGTTTAAAATAGGAAACCGACAGAGCGAGAAGAACCGGTGAAACAGCGATTGGAGGGCGATATGCAACGCAACGCGTGGTATTGAGACCGGGTGCGGAGTTATCCGCCACTGGGGTCTCTCTGACGGCTCTGACGGAGCGCGTCCACTCTGACGGAGCCTTTCCGCCCAGACGGAAATATTTTTTGCTAATGTAGTTAGAAGTATTGTGCCAAGAACGAGTGCAAGACGATGATAATCACGCCAAGATGGCATAAAGAACCTTCAAGCGGTGCAAATGTGCCTTCAGACGTTGTTGTAACAGTGAATATCAATGCTCAGTTTAATCTGAGTTTCATCTGATGGCAGGTAACGCCATAATTGAATGTTACAGAAGGGATCTCGTCCCCGCGTATTGTCAGGGTTATGAATCTAGCGCAGTCTATAATGCACCTCATTTTTTCATCAAATCTGTCCGTGGTCACTCAAATAGGAGTCCACCTCACCTGCCATTGCATGTGCATGCAGAGGATATTGGTTCTACTTTCTTAACATCGAACATCTATATGGGAATGTGACTTCTCAAAGCACTCACAGTGACACATCTCCGGTTGTACGAAATGTTCGAAGTCTTGCTAATTGTCGGAATCAACAAAAGCGTGGGCCTTCAGAGAATTCTCAACTTCCGCCTACTAAGAGACGAGTTTCCGTACCTGCTTGCGAGAGTAATTCCTCTCCATCACAGAGTTCCGTACGCTCTACAATCCAAGGTCAGAACTCCACCCCCTCAGCTGCGCTGAACAATTCTAGCGTTGCAGATATCACTCAACGCATGACTTCCACCCTGTCCACTACACAGCGACTGTCAATATTTGCTCCAACCGCCACACAGGGTACAAGCAGTCGTAACACATGAGCTCCCAGCGGAACCATACAGACCGACTCAACGCATCGCGTTGTATCCCGCCCAGCATCCGGCATTGCTAACACTCCCACTCCTCTCAGCGGTCTTGAAAACCTGCCTACCCTCATCCCCAATCCAGAAGCCGGCACGATCATTAAAAATCCAATGCCAACGCGAGCTACCGACAAGAATCAGCGACAGAGGCAGTAGCAATTCCAACCGCAGGCGGTGTCTGCACCTCGATCAATGGTCTCCAGCAGTCCCAGAATCAATCGATTTGTTCAGTCCTGCATGTTGCGTTTTGTATTTGCAATGGGCAGGGTCCAGGAGCTCTACATGTACAACAGACGGCCTTTTATGAGTGCAAGCGACTTGGAGATGGTACGTTATGCAACACAACACGTTGCGAAAGCATTCCCTGAAGCCCCATACTGGCTGATAATAGAGACATACTGGAACACCGCGATGCAGCAAAACAACATTTGGTCCATAGCATTCGTGGCACGCAAAAAGGAGATCTTGAAAGAGGTTTGCTTTATCAACGGCCGACATTGCATATGACACGCTCAAACCGGTACTAGGTTCGCACACTAGTCGATAAGGTTAAATCCCACTTTATTCAATCAGTAATGGACAACTGGGAAGAGCTTTATGATCCTCACCGCTTTGAATCCGCCACAGAGAGTTTGGAATTCATTGATTGCCTGCTGGCAGACAACAAGTATCTTTTTCCGGTACCAGTGCGTATCGAAGGTGGTGTATGCTGTCCAAATTAAACGCAGACTGGGCCGAAAGTTGATAACAAATTGCTAGCATCAACTTTACTTCCTGCCGGAGCACTCCCGCGGTTGATGTACATCAAATTTTATCATTGGGCGAATAACCGCGGTAAGTATGCTGATGGATTTTATAATTCCATGATTAACAACAAGTACAGTCATATACCCTCGCCACTGGTCATGTTTACATGCACCTCGTTGCGCCATGCCCTCCTGGAGTGGCAACAGAACCAAGGTGTTCATTCGAAAGTTTCCAAGTCAAAGCTGCAAGAAGACAGACCTGATCGCTCGAACTACTTCAACCACAAGAATAACGGTCGTAAGATCGTATCCTGCTGTGCTGTAACGTGTCACAAGTTGTTAACCTCGCCTGGCATTGCAGACACGTATACTTTCTTGATGAATACCTGGATCACACTACTGGAGAGCTATTACCAGAGGGTGTATGACCAGACTCTGGCTACAGTCAAGGGTCAGATCCAACAGACGGAGAACCGAACGCCTGCCATGGTGATCAGCGTGACAGCAGTGCGTGTTGTTAATGCTATTCTTCTTGATTATTTAGCCTGTGAAGTGGCGCTTGAGGAGCCTGAGATCGGAAGTACTGACCCAAACATCCAGATAGACAACGATTGCAGGGATCAAGATCTTCAATCCGTGATCCCCGTGGGCACCGGGGATAATGAAGATGAATGTGATGAAAGAGACGATCACAATGCCATCTCCTCCGCCAGCCGGCGATGACGGCCCGCGAGTGAACTCGAGAGGTTGGACCTGGGAACCAGTGATGTCGATGGGTATGAGGGCGAGGATGAGGATGATGCGGATGCGGATGCGGATGAGGATGAAGAATCATCACAAGTCGATGATGGATCAACGCAGGATGTGTAGGACTGACCTGCGACCCAGTGATCTCGACGGGTATGATGGGGAGGATGGCTATGATGCGGATGAGGAGGAAGATGCATCGCAAGCCAATCATGGATCAACGCAGAATATGGAGCACTGAGGGCATAGTACCAGAGAGTGTGCAGATTAGACTGTATATTTCAGACCTGTAAAATACAATAATGGCGAAGCAAATGCAACGGCAAGCAAGGTATCCGAAGCGAAGACTGTATTGCAATAGGTGCCAAAATCTCAAAGCTGAACATAGATGGAGCAAGTGCGGCATCCGATATACAGCAATAGCGGAGAGGTAAAATCTGGCTATCGGCCAAAGAGAGGCATAAACATCCTCAGGCGTTGTGTGAACTGCTACAGCATAACTGCGGCCCCTGCGAAGAGTGTAACACATGTGTCATTCTGATGGTGGGTATACCAGGCGCATACTAATGAAGGTGAGTATGCAACGCGACCCTTTGCCTGGGTGACTGAAAACGTGTAATTCAACGTCAGAGAGTACGAGGTACCGTCAGAGCTGTCAGAGCCGTCCGGAACGCCCGGGAATTTCAGACTGAAACTAGGATTGTTGCTGATGTCGAACACTGTGAACACATCACAGACTTGGAGTCTCAAACACTGTCACCTCGTTTGTCGTGGACTGAATCATTCCACGGCGCCGGTGCTATGCTGAGTGATGACATGCCGAGCCATGGGTACGCGGCTCCGGGTTTCCATGAGACGAACCTACAAAACAATCCCGACTACACATTTGCAAAGCTTGAAAAATACAAATATATCTAGTGTGGGATCAAGAAGAAGGGCATCAAAATGTACTATGAACACATGCTAAAGGAACAAAACACAGCTTTACGTTTCGGAAGCTTCACAAATGGGGATGGCATCCCGGTGATTGTGCCTAGAGTGTCAGATAATCTAGCTATCGGGGAGTGGGAACGACATACTCTCGAGGATATGATATGCAATGACACTCACCAACCCCTTATCATGTACTGGAGTTGTGACATCATTAAAAGCATGACAGAGTTGATGCGGCAGGCAGCATATTCAAAGCATCTTGTTTACTCCCCTCAGCATTGCTTTAACTGCGATAGACCACCGACACACCACTATTCCGAAATCCACACTGTGCAGTAGTAGTGGGAGATCAAGGTCAGGAGAAATACTCCGGGATAAGAATGAGGTAATCAATGTCTAGCCAATACTCAGAGTGGGGGAAACGCTAGTGCTCTTGATCTTCTTGTCTGACGGAACACATTGCTCGAATGTTGCTCGCAACAAGCTTGTGTGTGCTGAATATACAACAATTGCCAATCTATCTTCAAAGATCCGCTGGATGCGCACAACGCACAGTGTCGTAATGGTTGCTCTCCTGCTGATACCAATCAAGAACAGCAATATTACTCAGAAGCGGCAAGATAAGTAGCGGCAAATGAACAGTGAGGTGCCGAATACAATACTCCAGCGGTTACTCCAGCCTCTCACCCTTAAACGCAATCTTGGAGTCCGCAGAGGAATTCCGACGTTCTATGTCCAGATGGCAACTTCAGGCGTTGCAAACCCGATTTACCAGCATGGTTTGCTGATTGGCCTGAGTATGGCAACCTACATCATCTCAAGCGAAATGTCTGTTTTTGGTGCAAGTGTCCAAAGAAAGAAACTTTAGATTCTGTCCCTCCCGACAAGGAACACCCCCGCTGGGATCACAACGTATATCGAACGCTAAGCGATTCCAACACTTTCCAGCTCATGCAGAACTGTCATCATGCCTTGTTCACCGAGGATTCAAATTCTTTCATCGTATTCCCTGTATCGTAGGCTGATCGCCCTAATCCCTACCTCGTGAAAACAAAGCAGATCGCCATGCTTGACCACCTCCAGATGTGGATTTTTGACATCATCCAGCCGCATGAACGGCAGGACTAGTCAAATGCAATCTGATTATCCGGACCTGTTTACCACGACCTCACACCAAAAAAAAGTCATATGATGAAGTTTCTCAGTGGAATAGGAAAGAGATGAAGGAAATGAGCAGGTACCTGCATGGAGTTGTAACCCTGTCTCTACGAGGCGGAAGCCTCGCTCCGCGTCCCATATTCAATGTAATGGCATGGCTCTTCGTGACGTGTCCCGGGCTGGGTATCACCTGTTGTATATAGTCGGCTCGCCACTAGTCTTAGATCAGTATCGAGAATCTTACCACTTAATTCTACATATACTCTCACTCACATCCACATGTGCAACCGTGATCCTTCAATGACTATTCACATCCTTACGCGGCCGGATGCTGGCATACTGGTCTTTAGACTTTTGTCGATCTTCAGTCACTGGATGCGTTTCGCTCACGTGATCTTGAGATTTATCCCCTGACTCGATGTATCGCGACACGTCCATCACTCCACTCTACGAAACACAACTACTCCAATGCCTCCAAAATGTGTGAATCGACTTCCATTACACACGGCTATTGAGCGCGGGAGTGCAGAAACAATTCGGGTATCGATTGGCCATGGTGCTCCACGTCTAGCTAACCGAATCAGCACTACTATCGAATGCGCCAGCCCACGTGTTCTTCCGGAGGCCAAAATTCATGATGAAGTAGAAGGCAATTCTGGCTATAATAATGAGGAAGAGGAACAGCCGGATGTCAACAATGATGGCAAAGAGCAAGCTGCTCACACCGACCGTGGCGACTTCTTACGATCCGATATCACCAGGACAGATATGCGAGAAATGCTTGAGCAGCAGTGCAATCTCGTCGGATGACCCATCCAGGACCCCGAAATGAAGTTGCAAGATCTCAACCTCATCGAAACTAAAGGACAAATTCAAAGTCACCCACCCTAAAGACTACGGCGGAGGTACACAGGATTGGAGAGATTCCACGGCTCCCTGCGCTCGGAATTTCGAACTCACAAGCCCCTATTCCCGGGCAGCGATACAGACAAAGTCCAGTAAGCACTAGACCTCCTAGGCAGCTGTGTCAACCATCCAGATCACAATCTGCAGAAGACGAACATGACCGAACCAGTCACCTGAGGCCACAATCTTCTCGCCTGCGCCCACCCACGCCTACACAATCTGGACCTTTTCATTACCGAAATATGTAAGCAGTACAGCGATACGGATCGAAGGCAGAATTCATCTACCCGGGCTTACCACTAAATTAGGCAGGGTTATCACAATCCAGTGGAGAACGTACGTGCATACGGCAATCGACTTCAACGAAGCTGAAGGGAATCCAGTTGAGATGAGGAACACGATAACATCATGCTCTACGATGTGATCTGGGCGGGGCTGAAACCCTATTTGTGGCCGAAGTGAAGGTCCTTTACCACGCCTAACGGGAGGGTCGCCTCTATCAACAAGCTGTGCAACTAAGCGGCAGACTTTGAGACACAAAGGAAATCCGATAAGCAGCAACAGTCAACCGAGAGTGGAGGCAGCAACCAGAAGGGGAAGAAGAGCGCTCATTAACCATCAGTATCAACACCGTCCGGAGGAGGAGGATCAGACTCAGGATCGGCCTCAGCATTGGGCTCTGGATCAGACTCAGGGTTAGGCTTGGGATCAAGAGGAGGATCAGGATCTGTATCGGGATGCAAACCCCCACCAGCACCGTAGGTGATCACGGAAGAGCGACAACGACGGTGGGAAGCCGGTGTGTGCCAGCGGTCTGGAGCCTATGGCTACCTTGTTTTCGAATGTACCAAATTCTGGCAGGCCCGAAACCCCAAGCACAATAAGCCCGAGAATCACAATCAACCCTCTTCTTCTGATGACTGTCAAATCAAGCACCAGCGATCATTTGACCCCCAGCAACAAAAAAAATAGTCTACCTCTCCCGGTCTCTGGCTAGGCGAGATAGGTTGGATGAGAAGGAGCTGAGAATGCAGGGGGCAGGCACATGGGCCTTAATGGAAACACTGGAGGCAATTCAGCCTTATCGGATTGCACCTAAACTGAGGGTTATTCTAGAGAGCCCGAGAGCTCACATGTTTAGTCAATGTCTCAGCGGCACAGAGACCCCCGATTCTGCCCAGATAATCCACGAAGTTAAGATACGAGATCGACACGGAGACATGAAGCGCGTCCGACCACTCATCGACTGCGGCGCAACGAGTCTCTTCATGGCCCCAAGACTACTTCGAAAGCATGCGCTACAACACGAAGCTGCACATACAACCACTCCTGGCCTCAACAGACAAGTATTGGACCATGCGAGAGAAAGCCGGAAAATGACGATTGTGGCCCAATAATTCGACCATTTGGCACCTTTTGACGAACCGGAGGCGCTGGTCGTCCCACTACAGACATACGATTTGCTATTAGGACTACCATGGTTCCGAGCTCAGAACCCAGAGATAGAGTGGTCACGTAACCGGGTATTTTCTTTACAAACACCCAGCGGTTTGTGATCGCATGGTACTGAGGACTCCCAACTTGGTCAACCGGAAGGGAATGGTGTTAGCATCGAGACCCATTCAGCCACTGCATTTGCCAATCTGCGTTCTAGCGAAGAGGTTGCCGGGGCTTTAGCTCTCTGACTAGAGGATTGCATTGGATTGCTGGGAGCTGCGGTAGAGTGGACCCACAAGAAAGGTGAATACTCTCGTGTGCTGGATGAGCGAGCAGTAGCAGCGGCGGTAGTTGCGGCAGACGAGGAACCCAACTCGGGTATACTTGAATGACTGCTACCGGCTTGCCAAGTCACAAAGGGAGCTCTGCATGCCACGGTCATGCTCCATTGTGTCGGGCAGGCGGTACCGGTCTCCTGGATTACACTTTACCGCTCCTTCCTCATGACGAACTACTGCTATCGCGTGGAGATGGCACTAAGAAAGAAGAGGAGATGATACGTAAGGACGACTGGGGCTACATCCCCGACAAGCACTCGGAACTCATGGATGTCTTCAGCAAGACCAAGATGGACACACTCGCACGGCACTGGTCCATCGATCATGTAATCAACCTGGAACCGGGCTGCAAGATACCATATGGTCGGGTGTACAACCTCTCGGAAGTCGAACTGAAAATGCTCCAAGCATACATCCAAACTCACCTAGCTAATGGTTTCATCCAGCGGCCAGCATCACCGGCAGCTGCACCAATGTTGTTTGCGAAGAAGAAGGATGGGAGCTTATGACTGTGTGTTGACTACCGGGCGCTCAATTTGGCAACCATCAAGAATCGGTATCACTTAGCTCTGATTTCGGAGAGGCTCCACAGGCCAAGTGTAGCTGGGATTGTCACCAAGTTGGACCTCCGGAACGCGTACCATACGATTCAGATCAAAGAGGCCGACAAATATAAGACTGCTTTCCGAACTCGGTACGGTCAGTTCGAATAGCGGGTTATGCCATTTGGCTTCATAAATGCACCAGCTACGTTCCAGTCCTACATTGACGATTGCTTGCGACCTTACATCGTCGACTTCGCCATGCGTTACCTTGTCAATACACTCTTTTACTTGAACAATGAGAAGGAACACGATAAACACATATGGAAAGTGCTGGAACGGCTACGGAAATTCGGTCTCTATTGCAAGGCCGAGAAGTGTCAATTCGGAGTCTCAGTACTCAGAGTCCTAGGGTTCATCATCAGTCCTGAAGGAGTCTGCATGGAATCAGACCAAATATCGAAGATCGAGGACTCGCCTACTCCCAAATCGGTTCGGGACGTACTGGTGCCTCTGGGATTTGCGAACTTCTACCTGGGATTCATTCGGAAATACGCTAAGGTTATACTGCCACTTACCGAATTGTTGAAGTCAAAAGCACCTGGTGGGAAGAAGTCAAGTAGGTTTTTGGAGGAGGCTACAACTCAATCGCAGCCAATGACCAAGAAATGGAAATGGACTCGAGAGGCCGAACTTTCATTTCACAAACTGAAGATGGCCTTCACCAATGAACCGCTCCTAAAGCATTTCGACCCGGCAAAACCGATTATTCTGCAGACCAATTCAAGCGGCTTCGCGATTGCCGGCATTCTCACTCAGTACGATGGACTCGGAACTCTCTGACCTGTCAATGTCTACTCTTGAAAATGCTCTTATCTCGAACAGAATAATGATATGTACAATCGGGAGCTTTTCGCGATCGTGGAGACTATGAAACAATGGCGGCACTATCTCAAGGCAGCTAATCACAAAGTCTTGATACAGTGGGATCACAGGCACCTCGAGTACTTTCAAATGTCAGAAGTGCTCTCCTGGAGCCAGGCTTGGTGGGCGGATATTCTTTCTTCATACGATTTCTTCATCGAGCACCTTGAAGGCAGCTAGAACCCGGCAGTTGCACCCTCTTGACGATCTGATTATGAGATTGGATATGATAGACCTACCGCACAATTATTGGCTACATTTACAGCGAGCACTATTGAACTTTTCAATGATCTCCACCCGGCAATCAAGACAGCCCAGGCTACCGACTCACTGGCCATTGACGTAAACGGGACGATACTCAATATACCAATGGTCGGTATATCTGATCTGTCGGAGAGCGGTGGACAACATGGACCTAGGGACTGAGGGAACAGTCAGTAGAGTGTCATCTCAGGAGTTCTAACTTACGAAGGGAGGATATATGGGCCGGCAGCCTATGCTCTGCGCAGCAGAGTAATAAGTCTCTTGCATGACAACCCCGAATCCGATCATTTTGGAGCTATTAGAACTGCTGAACTCATATCTAGTGATTTCTATTGGGCTTCGATGGACACCACAATTCTAAAGTCCATTTTTTGTTGCGAAGTATGCAACCAGATTAAGGAACCACGCCATGCACGCGACAGGATCAACATCCCGCAGCGACCAACTTTTCCACCTTGGGACGGAGTTACCATGGATTTCGTCACTAACCTGCCCAAGTCGATGTCATTGGGATTTACTGGGATCTTGGTAGTCGTCGATCAATTGACCAAGATGCCGATTTACCTACACAGACGGACAGAGATCGGCTCACCGGAGCTGCCCCAGATGTGTTTCGAACATGTGATTTGCAAATATTGTGTACTGGAAGATATCATCACCGATTGTGGCACGCAATTCAACAGCCGATTTTGGACCCCGTTTTGCTCCCACATGAGCATCGACCAACGACTATTGACGGCATTCCAACCGCAGACAGATGGGCAAACGGAACATCACAATCAGATCATGGAACAGTACCTTCGAGCACTCGGCAACTATAAGCAGGAAAGCTGGATTGAGCTCTTACCTCTGGCAGAATTCGCGTACAACAACTGCGTGCATGCTTCAACATTGATGACTCCATTCTAGGCGGTTTACCCCCGGCATCCCAAGATGCAATTCGGAGCACCAAAAGAGCCAGCCAACCTCAACTCGGACATCCACGCGGATGCTGTGCTCAAGGGATTAGATGAGACTCACCAAATCTTGCGAGAGAATATACTAGACGCACAGGAGCGACAGACAAAGTGTCCTGGCGGAAAGGTGATCATTTTCGAAGCTGGAGATAGAGTGTGGCTGTCAAACAAGCACCTCCACACGACCAGGCCTTCTAGTAAACTCGATTACAAGCGCGCAGGACCATGCACAGTAAGTAAGATCATTAATCACAATGCTTATAAATTAGATTTACCAAAGACGATGCGGCATCACAACGTTTTCCACGTTTCACAACCTGATTGGTACACTCCGCCAGGTGTATTTCAGGCTCCCTCGGAGCCCCTACCAACAATTGTCGATTAACCATGAGATGAAGAGTGGGAAGTCGATCAAATTCTCGAATCCAAGCGGCAAAATCGGAAGCCCCATTACCTCATCCTGTGGGCCGGATACAACCATGTACGCACGAGTTGGGAACCGGCAGAAAACCTCGAAAATGCCCAGGAGCTGGTCGATCAGTGTCACCAGGAGCACCCAAGTAGGCCACGGCCATAGGGAGCAATTGGGGCTTGGGATTGGGAGGCCTTTCATTGTATTTCATCAGCAAAATGTAATTTAATCACTGGGAGCCTCCAGGAGTGTCTGAGAGGATGTGGAGTGTAAACTTAGTTGCGTCAATTTCAGGAGAGTATCAGACCCTAGGAGGGCATTGCTGCCGGCCTTCAGAGTAACACGGAGTGCCGATGACAAGCCTGGGAGCACCGATGACAAGCCTGGGAGCGCCGACGACAAGCCTGGGAGCCGCAACAACAAGCCTGGGAGCACCTGGAAGCGCCGGCAACAAACCTGGCAACTTCGGCGACCCACCTAGGAGCACCTCGACTTAATGTAGCGCAGTCTGGGAAAAACAACATCTTCTTTGGGAACGCTGCAGGTGCGCCTGGAAATGATAGCTCCTACTTATCGTTCAACGATTGTTAAAACTCATGCATTCAGTTTGTATTCTCATCTCTGTATCTATATATCTATATAGCTACCCATCTACACATGGTAAATCTGGACTGGCTGCAGGCGGTGCTTGAGAGCAATTCGAGGCGCGCCTGAAAATGACGATCGAGTGAACTCAGAGATACACTCCGAGGGCGTGATCGAGCGGGTTTGGGGATGCACTTGGAGGCGGTAATCGACCTTATTTGCACAGACACTTGGAGGGCGTGATTGAGTGAACTTAGAGATGCACTCCGAGATCGCGATCGAGCGAGTTTGTAGATGCACTTGGAGGCCATGATCAAGCGAGTTTGGAGATGCACTTGGATGCCGTAATCGAGCGAGTTTGGCGATGCACTTGGAGGCCGTAATCGAGCGAGTTTGAAGATGCACTTGGAGGCCGTGATCGAGCGAGTTTGGAGATGCACTTGGAGGCGATGATCGTGCAAACTTGGAGGCTGTAATCGAGCGAGTTTGCAGATACACTTTGGCGGCCGTGATCGAGCGAGATTGGACGAGTACTTAGAGCCGGTTAGAGCTGGTCGATGGACGGCGCGCCGGGTGCTGAGACTCTATTCATCAGTTAGTTGACTTGCAAACGCGGGAATGTGACAAGGTGACTTTGCCTTTGAGCTCTCATGGCGAGCTAGCTGATGGCGGTCTATCGTGTATGGAGGCACGCCGGAAGCTGAAGCGACATTCAGGGGTCAACTCGTAATCATGAGAATGCAAGGAAGACAAACAATCTTCGGTGCATGCTGTACTCGGTGTATGTTGTACTCGGTGTATGTTGTACTTGATGTATGCTGTACTCGGTGTCAACTCATGATCATGGCATGGAGAGATAGAGAGGGATGATTTAACTTTGTGTTCTGCGATGATGGTAGAGTTGTGAACGAGAAAGAGAGAGATGGGGGATGAAGATGAGAACGATGAGGAGGATACGAGCGGATATGACAAATCAGGGGTACGACTTGCCTGATTGGGTTGGGAAGACCTCGTATCGGTGCAATTACACACCGGATCGGGACTCGTACCTGCCATATCGGGGATGGTAAATTGACTCGCACACGATATTGTCTAAGTCCCAGTTTCTCATGATGATTTGCCCCATCTCTCTCATTCTCGTCCTCAACTCTACAATCACCTAAGAACACGAAGTTAAGTCATCCCTCTCTATCTCTCCCTGCCATGATCAAGAGTTAACACCGAGTACAGCATACACCGAGTACAGCATACACCGAGTACAGCATACAGGGAGTACAGCATACACCGAGTACAGCATACACCGAGTACAGCACACACTGAGTACTGCATACACCGCGTACTGCATCATCCCAAGATTGACCGTCACCCGCTCCCAGCCAGTCTCTCAGCTCTCAGCGGACTATGTTGTACTCAATTTTCTACATTCCCACGATTACGAGTTAACCAATGAATAGAGTCTCAGCTGCCATCACACCTCCCTCCCAATCTACCGCCTCCAGATCGACCACCTCCGAGTACTCCTCCAATCTCGATCGATCATGACCTGCAAGTGCATCTCCAAACTCGCTCGATCACGGCCTCCAAGTGCATCTCCAAACTCGCTCAATCACGGCCTCCAAGTGCATCTCTGAGTTACACGATCTCGGCCTCCAAGTGCATCTCCAAACTCGCTCGATCACGGCCTCCAAGTGCATCTCTGAGTTCAACTTGATCTATGCCTCCAAGTGCATCTCTGAGTTCAACTTGATCTCGGCCTCCAAGTGCATCTCCAAACTCGCTCTATCACGGCCTCCAAGTGCATCTCTTGAGTTACTCGATCTCGGCCTCCAAATGCATCTCCAAACTCGCTCGATTACGGCCTCCAAGTGCATCTCCGAGTTACACGATCTCGGCCTCCAAACGCATCTCCAAACTCGCTCTATCACGGCCTCCAAGTGCATCTCTAAGTTACTCGATCACGGCCTCTCAGTGCTTCTCCAAACTCGCTCGATCACGGCCTCCAAGTGCATCTTTGAATTCAACTTGATCTTGGCCTCCAAGTGCATCTCCAAACTCGCTCGATCATGGCCTCCAAGTGCATCTCTGAGTTCAACTCGATCTCGGCCTCCAAGTGCATCTCCAAACTCACTCCATCGCGGCCTCCAAGTACATTTCCCAGTTCACACGATCACGGCCTCCAAGTGCATCTCTAAGTTCTCTCAATCAGCGTCTCCAGGTGCTCCTGTGATTACGCTCCAGTACCGTCTGCAGCCAGATTGGCCGTATGTATATATATAGAGAGACTTAGATAGATAATACATGCCATATTATGATGTAGCAAATCTTGTGACTGTAACAAAGACGAATCTGATACACGAAATGCCTTGTGGTTATGGAACCCTAAGAACCACTGCTGTGAGAAATAAGGCACTAAGTCTCCCGCAGAGCTGCGCATAGGTCTCAAGCTGCTCTCGAAGTCTCAGCTGCTCCAACATTTGACTATTCTATAAGTCAAATCTTGTAGCATCTTGAATGCACCTCCATAACTGCAGGTGCTTTCAGGAGCACCTGAGAATGCTCTTTCAGAGTCTGAGAGCACTTTGCTTAGCTCCAGGGGGCCTGGGAGCATCTGGAATCACTTGAGAGCACCGGTGAGGTCTACCGGAGTGTCTGGGAGGTTTGCGTGTGGCTTCCGGACCGATTTACATTTTGCTGATGTTCTTGTCTTTCTTATTGGATGCCGGCCCGGTACAAATGGCGCTGGCACGGGTTTTACCACCTCCGGATCGCAGTCACTTGGAGGTGGACTTTCCCCGTGCGCCGCATCCACCGAATAGTCACCCATACCGGGTCTAATCGGCAGCGGGAGATAGGAGGTTGGGACAACATCATAGGGGGTTGTTTTGTTTCATTGCCTTTTAGAGTACGAAGATATGGCGCCCAGGAGGTCTGCGCCTTAAGCGGGGGATAATGTAATGGCATGGCTGTACGTGACGTGTCCAGGGCCGGGTAATACCCATTTTATATAGTCGGCTCGCCATGAGTCTTAGATCAGTATCGAGAATCTTACCACCTAAGTCTACGTATACTCTCCCTCAGATCCATGTTCTAGTCCATTCACGGAGGCGGTTCCTCCGCGGAGTACCTAGTCAGTTCACGGAGGCCCACCTTCCTTGAACGAACCGTCCATTCACGGAGTCCGTACCCCACCTCCGTGAACTAACTAGTTCGTTCGCGGAGTCAGTCAACAAATACAAATACTCTGCTCTGCACGCCTGTATGTGCATCCACTGGCATGTACGTACACTCAGCTGGCTCTATCCAGCTGAATTCAATCAGTGCAACCGCGTATGTTCAGCGCGGCGCAATTGAGTACATTCATCAACCGCATACGTTCAACGCAGCACAATTCGGTACATTCATCAATCGTGTACGTTCAGCGCAGCGCAATTGATTACAATCTTCGCAGCGCAGTCAGTGATCTCAACCGTCCCGTCCGACGGCCGGGGACGGCAGTGCCGCCCGAGATCTTGCCAGGACGGACGGGACGGCGCCAAGACCGTCCGTCCCGTCCTAGCATATGAATGACGGCTGGACGGCCGTTGTCTGCCGATGATGGTGTTTTCGCCGTCCCCGGCCGACATCCACCGTCCCCGACCGTCATTGGGCGGTTACAGAATACTCATGTCGCCGAGTGCTAAGCTCGCCATGTGATGTGGCACAGTGACTGCGCAGCGTTAAAGCCACATCACATGGCGAGCTTAGCACCCGGCGACATGAGTATATTTAGAGAATTTACAAACATGATTGATAATCGAGTCCTAATTACACGGGACAAGGGGTACAAATAGATGTTTTGATGAGATTATGTTTTATGTACACTGAGAAATCAACATCCATGGATGTCGGCAGTTGACGGCCGGGGACGGTGAAAGCTCCGTTATCGGCCGTCCTAACCGTCCGTCACCGTCCTGCTCCAAAAAGACGGCGCCGTTTCCGTCCTGCCCTAGGACGGACGGTTGAGAACACTGAGCGCAGTACATTCCACAGATTCTATCGTACTAACAATATGAACCGCCTTACATCTACCATCACACATCAAACTCCGCGATTCAAAAAGGGTAGCCATCGAGAACTTACGCTTCGAGAATCTGCTCGTCGTTGTTGTTTGTTTAATCATACTGTATTGACTCTAATTTGAGTATGACAGGACCCTGATATCCCCTCCGCCTCCGGGCGAGCCGGCTAGATGGCGGAGCTCCCCCCCCGCTACCCTTCGTCCCCGCTGACAAATGAAAGATGAGAGAAAGACAAGAAGGACAAGAAAAAAAGGAAGAAAGAAGAATAGTATAATCTTGTTGCCGCCAGCGCCGCCCCCGAGCCCCCAAGCCCTTAGCCCGCCAGTGTTCTCAACCGTCCCGTCCGTCCGAAATTACTCAAGACGGGACGGGACGGCCAAACGCCGTCCGTCCGAGGGTAGGACGGAAACGGCGCCGTCATTTTGAGGCGGGACGGCGACGGACGGATAGGACGGTCGGGGACGGAGCGGGGCCGTCCCCGGTCGTCATCTATCGGCATCCATGGATATTTCCCAATATACATAATCATTTTATAAAACTCATTAGATTTGTTCTGACCTTGAAGCAAGATCATTTACCATCTGCTCCATCCGTACAATTTTATACGAACTCGGTATAGATACATCTATTTATATCTTTTATCACGCACTCTTAGTACTCAATTAGGTTTAATCTAAGTATAAACGGTAACCGCCCGATGACGGCCGGGGACTGTGGATGACGGCTGGGGACGGTCAAAGTACCGTCCCCTGCAGACATCGGCCGTCCTTCCGTCATTCTTATGCTTGGACGGGACGGACGGTTGTGGAGGCGTCCCGTCCGTCCTGGCAAGATTTCGGACGGCATGCCGTCCCCGGCCGTCGGACGGGACGGTTGAGAATACTGTAGCCCGCTCCATACCGCTCCTTGATTTGGGCGGATATTTCCCGACCTCAGTGGCCGCCAAAAAGTCCATCACCGCCTGGTCGCACTCCTCTATGGTAAAAGCTCAGAGATCTGCAGGTGCCGGCATCTGCCCACTTTCCAGCCTGTTGCCTGTCCCACTGTCTTCCAGAGTGTCTTCTCCTGGTCTTTCCATCTGCTGCAGTGGCGGAAGAGGTGCTCCCGCATCTGGGCCACAGTCCCCCCACACCACCAGCATTTGTCGTCATCTCAGTGGCCGAATCGCTTTAGGTAGACTCCAGTGGGCGCAGGCCCGGACTTCAGTCGGTAGAATCTGGTGGCCAGCGATTTTACGCTTGTCATCGGGATAGGTCTCTTGGTCCCCGCCTTGCCCTTGAGTCTGTAGCTGAAGTGCTTGCTGCACCTGGAGGCCTCCCACTCCGCCTTCGCTGCCGACCTTCCCTCGGAGATTCGTCTAGCCCTGTTCGATGCCGAGGTGTATGGCCGCTCTATCACTGTGCTTCCGCTTGCGTCTTGGGCCAAGTTGGCCGGACGGTCTGCTTCTTCGGTTACGGGGATGCCGCAGTATCCCGGGACCCAGTGGATCTCGTTTGCGATGCCATGGGCGAGGAGGCTCCGCGCCCTTCTGTTGATCCGCCTCGCCTGTCGCTGCCCTGGGCCCGGCTCCAGGTGTGCCGCTCGTTGAATTGCGGCCTGTGAGTCGCTGAAGAGTGCCACCGTCTTCACTCCATGCATCTGCAATGTTTCTCTCTTCTCGATCGCCGCGTCAAGCGCAAGCCCGATCGCCCATAGTTCGGCGTCGAAGACTTCCATACGTCCGGTGCCCAGAAAGCTGCGGCGAGACCTCCATTCGGTTCGGTGTTTACACACCGCTGCGGCTCCCACTCGGCCATCGTCTGAGCGCGATCCTTCTGTCCACCACATCCAGACCCCTGCTCCGATTTTGGCTTCTTTCTCTCTTGCCCAGCGGTGCGCGGCGCTTTTGGCTGCAGCGGTGTCATCCAGTATAGTGGTCCTGACCGCTGGCTCTTTGCCCGGGGCCGGCCAGTTCATGCCTTCGGTTGTCCGGCCATGCTCATGCTCTTCCCTGACTACTCTGCCTATCAGCGCCCCGGAGGAGGGGTTGCTGTGTAGCTCCTTTAGCTTGCTACTACATGCGTGAATCTGCTCGTCTTCAGTTCCCTGCCGAGCTCATCCGAGTACATTATAGATGTAAAGGCAAAAGCACAACTGTTTGTTGCAAGTGATTCAAAGCAAAAGCCGAGTGCACACTACATTGCAATGGCTAATATGGTGGTGCGCAGCGCATAATTATTAGACCTTCTGCTGCGCCGCCAGGTACTTTCAATCTTGAACACAACACAAGATCAGCTCCACCGGAGCCAAGTCACAATCTAAAAAGCTGTTGAGCCAATACACAAGGAGATGCTCGTGTGGATACTGATTCCACATCAGCGGAGCATACTGCCAATGAGAGCAGTGATTTGCCAGGCCTGGATATTGATGATAAGAAGGTTCTCGAGGAGGAAGGGGTCATTGGGGAGGACGAGGAAGAGAAAGAGGAGGAGGAGGAACGCAATGAGAAGGGAAATGAGGAAGGTGAGCTGGTTTTAAATGATGACATGGAGCACAGTGTAATTGTAGTTGCATTAGGACGTCTAAAAGGCATCAGATTGTAGGAATTATAACGGAAGAGGTATAAATTATTTATTTATTTTCATCGCCTCCATGAATGAACTAGTCAGTTCACGGAGGTGGGGTGCGGACTCCGTGAATGGACGGTTCGTTCACGGAAGGTGGGCCTCCGCGAACTGACTAGGTACTCCGCGGAGGAAGCGCCTCCGTGAATGGACTAGAACATCCATGTGTGCAACCGTGATCCTTCAATTACTATTGAGACCCTTACACGGCCGGACGCTTGCTTACTCGTCCTTACATTCAATCACACAATTGAGTGCACATGGGCATTGTTAGAATTCTATATGTATGCTCAATATAAATCTCACGAAGTTGCAACATTGACCTACATGGAGGACGCATTGCGTAGTTTTCACACCTTCAAAGATGTTGTCTTACTCGGGCGAGCTGGCAAAAACGCGAAGGCGAAAGCCACTGCCCTGAGAATGAAACTTGTAAAGAGGCGACAGGTAGACGAGGACACAACTGTTGACACTTGGACGCCGTCCAAAACGCGGCGCAAAATGAAAGCCTGGCGGGATTATATCAGCCACGAGATAGATGATTCCAAGGAGTTAGATGCCGACTTCAACTTTCCGAAGATCCAGTGGATGTGTCATTGGGTCGAACAGATTCGTCGATACGGAGCCTTGCAACAGTATTCTGCCGAGTGACCTGAACAAGCACATAAAACAAACCTCAAAGACGGTTGGAACGCCTCCAATCACAATCTCAACTACAGCGGGAAAAATGACCTTACGCGACGCGTAACTCATAGAGAAGCTGTTTTTGGGCCGGTAATCGATAGCATATTTGACGCGTGGAACTATGAAGTCCTATGGACCTGCGAGTTGACTAGATTTCTATGATACGGATGCGTTTATGAGTGCTTGACACTATACATCACGCTGGATACTATACATCACGCTGCATACAAACTTCAAAGCAAGCTGCCAGATGCATTTCATTGCACGCTCCCAAGTACGCTCTGAAGTACACTCCTGATTGCACTCGATTGCACACTCCCAGCCTGCTTTACTATACGCTCCCAATTGCTCTCGATGGCACACTCCCGGCCTGCTTGACTGTACGCTCTCAAGTATGCTCTCAAGACGCTCTCAAGCATACTCCCGAGCACGCTCTCAAATACACTCCCAATTGCACTCGATGACACTGCCAGCCTGCTTGACTATGCGCTCTCAAGTTAGCTTTCAAGACGCTCCGAAGTACACTCCGAGTACGCTCCCAAGTACACTCTCAAGAGGCAAGACACTCCCAATCACACTTGACTATATGCTCCCATGTATGCTCCTGTGTGCTCGGTCTAGAGACTTGCTGAGTTGCAGGCGCCAGGCACCAGGAGGCGTGAAGCTGGTGGCGGGTGGCAGGAGGCTGGTGGCGGCTGGCGGGTGGTGGGTGGCCGGCGGCGTATGTTGTCCGAAATCATGACGTCGGTCAATATCATAGTCTGAACCGTATCTTTAGCGCGGACACCGAGACAAGATCTCACGATGCCTCACGGCCATCGTGTTGACAATTGCAGCCTTCGATTCTGCAGGATAGGTAGACAATTGGATCTTGGGGAGAGCAGATCTCCGACTCAGATTTTCCAGCGGAATCTACTGCTCGCTTCACGCCGATTGTGGGCGTATGTGTGCGCATTCGGTGCTGATGGTGATGATGGCGATGGTGATGATGGCGATGTTGATGGCGTCGGTGATGGTGATCATAGTACCAGAAGCACTTAGACAAGTAGGTTGGCTACGTCAACGATAGCATCAAAGCTTCCTCAGACTTAGAGCCTTCTATTAGCCAAAGCTTCCACAGACTTAGAGCCTTCTACTATTAGCCAAAGCTTCCACAAACTCAGAGTTTTCCATCGGCCAAAAGCTTCCCGTGGAAAACTCTACTCCTCCCGGTGCGAGGCTCTCTCAAGCAGGCTCTCAAGCGGCTTTCAAAGAGGCTTTCAAGCAGGCTCTCGAGCAGGCTCCCAAGCAAGCTCCCAAGCAAGCTCCCAAGCAGGCTCCCAAGCAGGCTCCCAAGCAGGCTCCTAAGCAGGCGCTCAACCGGACTCTCAGCGATAGTGTACAGTACCGGTATAGCAGCGAAGACTGCAGGCAGTGAAGACTGGTATAGGTCTATCTCCGGCTGCCAGCTGTATATAGTTCCATAGGTCCACGCGCACATCTCTATGAATCGACTATAGACGACTATAGGGTGCGCGTCGCGCAGGGGTCCACGGGAAGCTTGCCATGAGCTGCGCGTGTGCGCGTGTGCGCGTAGCGCTGTCTATACTCGATTTGCACTTTTGCCGATGTACCTGCGACAAGTAATAACCTTTTAGCGTCACATCCTCTGCTTCGAAGTCAGAGAGCTCAATCTCTGAGCCCTCGCTCAGCATCGGGATAACAGCGCTGCCGCATGCAAAGTCCTCCCTTCTGGTGCTGATCTGGCTGCCCACCTGAGCCCCCAGTCATATGCCAAGCGCGAATTCATTTGACCCCAAAACTGCCGTGATGGAAAGAATCCTGACACTATGATCAAAGACTTCAGAGCATTTCTCGACAATATGCAAGATGCAACCCACCACCTGGCATTATCTAGCAGCACATGGGAGTTTATCAAGCACAGGAGTTGTAACATGACATATATTTAGGATGAACAACTGCACGCAATGGAGCTCTGTATTTACCGTGGTATTCAGGTTCAAGTTGAGGGTTTAGATAGTGAATGCATATCTCCAATGTGTCGAAGCACATGAAGCCAGAGCTGACATGGCGAGGATCAACGGAATGACTAGGTGTGGGTCAAGCAACACCCGGGGAGGGGTTATGGCGTTGTGGCGGAAATCCCGGATCAGGAGATCGCGCTGCAGCTTCCGTAGGAAGCTACGAAAATGGAGGTTTCGTTTCGAGGAGCGTAGGGAGGGAGTAGCCGCAGCGAGATAGTTGATTGGCTAGAACTAAGAAACAAAAGAGAGAAGAAGGAAAGAAAATGAGATGATAACTGGTGAGGTCTGTCTGAATCGTGGTGGCGGATGCCGTCCAGCGAAGCTTTTTCAACCTTGTCGATGGCGTGATGCAGAGCCGCGATAACCCTAACCCAGTCACGTACCCACTCAAATGCGTGGCTGTGTAGTGGTGGGAGCCGTTTTCCCACCACAGCGTGCTGAATTGGCGTCTCCTGTGGCAAATGCAACGACTATTGAAAATCACAGTCCAAAATAAGGATGGAGCTTTCTTTCAGTACTGGTTAGCACTGGCTTTCACCACAATACCTGAAAACTGTGGGAACTTGGATCCCGTCTCGAAATTTGTACGAGTGAGAAAAGAACTGGCAGCCGTTCCTTGGCAGTCTTTCAGCGTGGGATATATTGTCGGCTGCGTGCACTGAATTCCAGCGATAGCTACTAGTAGTATGACTGGTGACGGACGGAACAAGCAATGGATTGTCAATGGCAACATAGATCTGGCGACTTTGAATGATGTGTATAATTAGTAAAGATAGAAATGCAATTTGCACGCAGGTAGAAGGAACGCAAGCAGCGAAATTCGCAGCTTCACCCATCGCATTGCAATTCCGATGCACGCGCGTTCCAAATGAACCCATTCCGATGTATTGTCACAGTTGGCCACAATGCAAGAGTGATCGTTTAAAATAGGAGACCAACAGAATGCGAAGAAACAGTGAAACAGTGTTGAGATCAATCGAGTACGAATAGAGATATTGAATTGACTATCGTACAAAAGTGATTGTCTAAAGAGGAAAGAGAGAGAAAGACAGGCGAATATATATGGGAAAGGAGAGAGCATACTCGGCGAAGCCGAGTATCACATCCGGAGACCAATACCGGGCATCACTGCCGGGGCTAGCCCTACTCCTCAGCATGGGGGCAAGCGAGGCTGGTGGGGGCAGGCGAGGCCAATGGGGGCCGTAAGCCACCGGCCTCATGCCCGAGCCCGCCAGCACCAAACACTAGGGAAGCCACCGGGCCAAATCCCGTGCCAACAAACAGCAATCCGAGCGCAATATACAAAGCGACTGGTTGTATCCACGACGTACGCAGAGTAATCCTCTGCCCCGGTGTTTCTGATGGCTCTGACAGAGCATGTCCACTCCGACCGAGCCTCTCTCCCCGAACGGAATATGTTTTTGCTAATCCATATTCATGGCATCAAGAGATAGAGAGGGATGACTTAACTTCATATTTTTAGGTGATGGTAGAGTTGAGCACAAGAAAGAGAGAGATCAGAGGAGATGGGGGAAATCATCATGAGAAACAGGGACTGGAGAGAGTTTGGTGTGCCAGTCAATCTACCATCCCTGATACGGCAGGTACGAGTTCCCATCCGGCGGGTAACAACTGCAATATGAGGTCTTATCGACCCAATCAGGCAAGTTGTACCCCTGATTTCTCAGGTCCGCTCGTATCCTCCATATCGTTCTCATCTTCATCCCCCATCTCTCTCTTTCTTGTCCACAACTCTACTATCATCACAGAACACAAAGTTAAGTCATCCCTCTCTATCTCTCCATGTCATGATCATGAGTTGACACTGAGTACAGCATACACCGAGTACAGCATACATCGAAGATTGTCTGTCGTCCCTTTATTCTCTCGATTTCGAGTTGACCCCTGAATGTAGCTTCTGCTTCCGGCGTACCTCCCTACAGATCGACTGCCACCAGCCAGTTCTCCATAAGAGCTTCAAAGGTAAAGTCACCTCGTCACATTCCCACGGTTTCGAGTTAACTAACCGATGAATAGAGTCTCAGCTCCTGGCGCGCCTCCCATCAACCGCCTCTAGATCGACCACCTTCATGTACTCCTCTAATCTCCCTCGATCATAGCCTGCTGCAAGTGCATCTCTAAACTCGCTCGATCACAGCTCGGAGTGCATCTCTGAGTTCACTCGATCTCGGCCTCCAAGTGCATGTCCAAACCCGCTCAATCACGGCCTCCCAGTGCATCTCTTAGTTCACTCAATCTCGGTCTCCAATTGCATCTCCAAACTCGCTCGATCACGGCCTCAAAGTGCATCTCCAAACTCGCTCGATCACGGCCTCCCAGTGCATCTCTGAGTTCACTCAATCTCGGTCTCCAATTGCATCTCCAAACTCGCTCGATCACGGCCTCAAAGTGCATCTCCAAACTCGCTCGATCACGGCTTCAAAGTGCATCTCCAAACTCGCTCGATCACGGCTTCAAAGTGCATCTCCAAACTCGCTCGATCACGGCCTCCTAGTGCATCTCTGAGTCCACTCAATGTCGGTCTCCAATTGCATCTCCAAACTCGCTCGATCACGGCCTCGGAGTGTATCTCTGAGTTCACTCGATCGTCATCTTCAGGCGCACCTCGAATTGCTCTCAATCACCGCGTGCTGCCAGTCCAGATATACCGTGTGTAGATAGGTAGCTATATAGATACATAGATACATAGATGAGAATACAAACTGAATGCATAAGTTTTGAAAATCGTTGAACGATAAGTAGTAGCTATGATTTCCAGGCGCACCAGCAGCATTCCCAAAGAAGATGTTTTTCCCAGACTGCTGTACAGTGATTCAGCGTGCTCCAAGGTGCTCCCAGGTGCACCTGAAGGCCACGACATCAGTCCAGTAAACTCGGACCCGTCGCCGAAGCGTGTAATTCTCCGTCAGAGGGTACGAGGTTCCGTCAGAGCCGTCAGAGCCGTCCGGAACACCCGGGTGTTTCTGACGGAAACTAGAGTTGTTGCTGATGCAGCTGCATTAGGTCCTGCGCCTGCTGTCGCATTGTTCTCTCCATGCGGCTCCTCCCATCCCTGGGGGCCAAGGCAGTGGCTGAGGCGTCGCTCCTCCTTGTCCGCTTTCTGTTCTCGTTTCTCTCCATCAGCTCTTATATGGTTGTGCCCGTTGTCTCCACAGCGATGGGTTTCACCTCTGTCGCCATCTCCATCACCACATCCATAGCCGCGTCACTCCTCCTCTTTCCCACTGCCACCCTGTTCAGGTCGCTCCTCCCACACACTCTGACGTCATTCATCATTTCTGTAACGAGAACCACTTTTCTAGGGTAGTCCTTGTGATCACTTGCTCATTGGCCGAAGCATTGCGTCAGTCGCGTTTTCTGCCATGACATTATGCGAATCCTCTCAACTGGGTGGAATCTCATGCGCGCCTTCCTCCGGCGGTCCAGGAGGGGCTGGGAAGCTTGTTCCGGGGTCGATTTGACGTTAAAAATTGATTGCCGCTGTCCGTTTTCCAATTGCTATCATTGTTTTTGACTTAATGTGTCGTTTTCTGTTGCCAAGACTCGCGTTGGTCGGCTCACATGTTATCCTCAACGAATTTTCCTCTCCGACTATTTACCCCTACGTTTTCCTCTGACCTCCCGCCTAACTACTCTCTCCTCCTTGGCTCATCCCTGATATAAGCGAGACGTAGCAGGTTTTGGGTCGCAGATCAGTTCCCAAAGATCATTTGTTTGCAGCTGAAATAAATTTAGAGCTGGCGTTGAGGCGATGTATATTTACACACTGACTCTCACAGCCGTATTTTTCGTTTACAAATGAAACGAGTAACTCCAGTACCACCATCGCAACCACTATCCACCTACTGTCCACGCTATTGCAATACTCTTGGCTACTGCTACTACAATCATCTTGAGCTGTGATTTAAAACTTTCGGTGAATTTTGTTGCCGTACCCTTTGCATCTGCTACATCTGCTGCATCCCAGCTGCTGTCTCTCTGCCTGATCATGTGCTTTTCTTACTCCCGCTGTTACTGTGAGTGCCGTTGCTCCCACTGTAGCGCCCTGACTGCTCTCACTGCTCATGCTGCAACTACGGCTTCCGCTACTCTGATTCTTTATAATTCTCCTCTGGTGTCATTTACCCAATATCTATCCGCAGCTGGGTACCTCGGGGGTATTGCTTACCCTATACCTTAGTTATCTTCCCCGGCAGCACCAGTGTTGTCAACCGTCCCGGCCGCCCGACATCGCTGAGGACGGGACGGGACGGCGGCTTGCCGTCCGTCCTGAGCTAGGACAGAATGGCGCCGTCTTTTTTGAGGCCGGACGGGGACTGACGGAAGGGACGGCCGCTGACGGTAAATTTCCGTCCCCGGCCGTCCCCGGTGGTCATCGGCCGATATCCATTAATGATTTGCGAGTCATCATACATAATAGATATTCAGTTATAAGTACATTTCTCCACTATCTTGACTGTGAATCAAGGTCCTTCAACATCTGCTCGATCCGAACCTGAATTCTTACTACAAATTGAGAGTCTAGAAATATAAATAAATCTATTTATATCTTGTACCGCGCGCTCTGGAGTTGAAGTATATGTATTAATAGTAGCCGCCTGATGTCGGCCGGTGACGGTGGATGACGGCCGATGACGGTACTTTTGCAGTCGCCGGCCAACATGCCGTCCTCAGCGGGCGAGGACGGAACGGTTGACAACATCGGGCAGCACTGGTAGTATTTAACTACACATACCCCGGTGATCGCGACAGCCGGGGGTGATACCCACGGGTGATGTTACAATGATGCGCGAGATGGGACAACAAAGTTAGGCCCCGAAAGTCTATTGCCCGCCCTGCACCGTTGGGATTCTTCGGTTTTACGGTGTATCGATGATGTATATTTGATCATCTTGGTACATATGTACACATCCAAGGCCATAACTAAAGTATGATTCTAACAATGCAGTTCAAGAAGCGAAGCTTTTTTGATGAAGTTTTGTCGATTATCAACTTTACATTCTCGAGCTTTTTGCTCTAACAGACTACGGCCAATCCCATCCAGTTCTACCAGCAGACAGCACTTAATGAAATGGCCGTTAAAGGCCAGGACAGAGGCCGGAAGAAGGCTTCCTCATCCAATAGTCCAATAGTTATACACTTGGTTTGTCTGCTCGAAGCATTCTCATTAGTCAGGTGAACTTGCCACGTGGCGCGTGTTGCAGTGGCAGATACAGTGGCGGGTACAGTGGCGGATATCCACATGTTGACTTAGGATTTATCCCGAAGACCTACAAGTTTTTAGAATACCATCGAAGCTGCTAGAAAGGATTGGAGAGTGCTTGCAAATGCACTGAGTCATTTGTGTAGACTCATTCACAAATTTTCACTTGCCACCCGCCATTCGCCACTGCGGGCAGCACTCTCCCATCTCCAGCGAACTTCAAATTTCTTAGGCATATAAGGCATTAATTCTACCATTAGATAGTTCAGTAGACAATCACTTTTGTAGGACAGATAATTCAATCTCTCTTTGTACTCGATCACTCTCAACAATACAGCAGACACAGTGGCAGATATACAGTGGAGGATATTCAGTAACAGATATATATACAATGGCAGATACACAGCGGTGGATACAGTGCCAGATATACAGTACCAGATCAAGATACACATTCACAGGGGCAGATACACAGGGGCGGATACACAGAGGTAGATATACAACGGCAAAAACATGGCAGATACACAACACAGCAAACACAGTGGCAGATACATGGCAGCAGATACACTGTGGCAGATACACAATGGTGGATATACAGAGGTAAATATACAGCGGTGGATATACAGCGGCAGATACAGCAGTCAGTGGATATACAACACAGCAGACAAAGTGGTTGATATACAGTAGCAGATACAGTGGCGGACAATGTTTCCACCAGTCCAGCAATGGATCAGTCCAGACCGGAACCGTCCAGTCCAGTCCAGGTCCAGTCCAAGAAATTTTTGGACTTGGATCGGACTGATCCCAGATACTGACAGACTGGACTGGGCTTGGTCCGGACCGATCCCTCGCGGTGTCCAGGGTTAGGGCATACTTTCCCTGTTATTAGTCTTTTAATGGGGGAAATAAATCTCGATGGAGCCGAATATACAGACAGAAGTGGTATAATTCCGACCAGAGTGGGTATTCGGGGGTGAGAGGTGATAAAAGGTGAGGAGGAGTCATGTTTTCGGTGGTACTTGGCTAAAAAGCTATGTCAAAATTATATGCGTAAATGGATCCGTCCAGACCAAGCCCGTCCAGTCTAAGACTGCCAGTTTGTGGTCCGGTCCAGTCCGACCTTCCCATTAGACTGGACTGGACTGAGCCCTACCGCGGACCGGGATCGTCTGGACTGGTGCAATCATTGGTGGCAGATATACAACACAGTAGATACAGTGGCAGATACACAGTGGCAGATAAACAGCAGCAGATACACAGCGGTAGATACACAGCGGCAGATACACAGCAGCGGATACCAGTGTTAGATAAACAGCAACGGATAGCAGCGTCAGAAAAACAGCAGCGGATATATAACACAGCAGACACAGTGGCAGATACACCATGGCCGATATATATACAGTGACAGATATACAGCCAGATATGCAGTACCAGGTCAGCATACATATTCACAGCAGCGGATATACAGAAGTAGTTCAAGTTGTTTGTTGTTGTTGTTGTTTATTCATACTGTATGCACTCTGACTAGAGTATGACAGGACCTAATACCCCCTCCGCCTCCGGGCGAGCCGGCTAGATGGCGGAGCTCCCCCCCCGCTACCCTTCATCCCCGCTGACAAATGAATGCTAACACTAAAAGATAGACCAAAAACAGAGAAACAAACGAAAACAAAACGAAAAGAGAAGAGAAGATATATGCCCCCTGCCGCCGCTCCCCGCACGCTCCCCGCACCTGAGTCATCCTCTGCGCCCGCTCCGTGCCGTCTCCATTCATTTGGGCGGGAACTTCCCGACTTCACTAGCCGCCAGGAAGTCCACCACCGCTTGATCGCATTCTTCCGTGGAAAACAGCTCAGAGACCTGCACGTGTCGGCATCTGCCCTCTTTCCAGCCCATCACCTTTCCCACCGCTTTCCAGAGTGCTTTCTGCTGGTCTCTCCACCGGCTGCAGTGGTGGAAGAGGTGCTCCCGCGTCTGGGCCGTTGTCCCTGCACACCACCAGCATCTATCGTCCTCTCGGTGGCCGAACCGTTTTAGGTAGACTCCGGTGGGTGCATGCCCGCACTTTAGTTGGTAGAACCTAGTAGCCAGCGACTTCACGCTTGTCATCGGGACGGGCCTCTTGGTCCCCGTCTTGCCCTTGAGTCTGTAGCTGAAGTGCTTGCTGCATTTGTCGGCCTCCCACTTCGCCTTGGCTGCTGACCTTCCCTCGGAGATTGGTCTAGCTCTATTCGAGGCCGATGTGTACGGCCGCTCAATCACTGTGCTTCCGCTTGCGTCTCGGGCAAAGTTCGCCTGTGTAAAGGCACGTACGCCTGCGCTCGGCTACGTAGGCATACGTATGGTAATTGAGTGGATATGGTTGCAAACGTGGACTCGAGTGATTATAGGTGTAGATGTATAGGTAAGATTATCGCTAGAGATCTAAGGCTCGTGGCGAGCCGACTATATAAAACCGGGGTTACCCGGCCCTGGACACGTCACGTGCAGCCGTGCCGTTACAGCCTGACGGTCTTCCTCTTCTTTTCCGGGGATGCCGGAGCGTCCCTGGACCCAGTGGATCTCGGTTGTGATGCCGTGGGCAAGGAGATTCCGCGCCCTTCTGTTGATCCGCCTTGCCAGTCGCTGCCCTGGGCCCGGCTCCAGGTGTGCCGCGCGTCGAATTGCACCCTGTGAGTCGCTGAAGACTGCCACAGTTTTCACTCCATGCTGTTGCAGTCTTTCTCTTCTCTTCACTGTCTCCCCAAGTGCAAGTCCAATCACCCACGGCTCGGCATGAAAGACCTCCATACGTCCAGTCCCGAGATAACTGTGGCGGGTCCTCCATTCATTACCGTGCTTGCCCACTGCTGCTGCTCCCACTTGGCCGTCGTCGGAGCGTGATCCATCTGTCCACCACATCCAGACTCCAGCCCCGACTTTCACTTCCTTCTCTCTTGCCCAGCATTGCGCGGCTCTCTTGGCTGTGCTGTTGTTGTCCAGTATAATGGTTTTAACCACTGGTTCTTCGCCCGGGGCCGGCCCGTTCATGTCTTCAGTTGTCCGGCCGTGCTCATGTTCTATCTCGACTACTCGGCACATCGGTGTGCCGGACGAAGGGTCTTCGTGCAGCTCCTTCAGCTTGCTGCTGCATGCATTTACTGTTCCAGTCCAGTCACGGAGGATGTCCCTCCGCGGAGAGACCGGTCCATTCACGGAGTGTACCCCTGCACCACACCTCCGTGACTGGACTGGTTCATTCGCGGAGCATACATACAAAGTGCTAATTACACTCAACGTCGTGGTGCAACTACAATTACACTGCGCTCTATATCCTGACTTGAAACCAGCTCTTCTTCCTCGTTGCCCTCTTCTTCTACATCGTCCTCTTCCTCTTCCTCCTCCTCCTCCTCGTCCACATCCTTATACTCGCCGAGACCCTCTCCTTCTTCAGTATCCAGCTCTGTCAAATCACTTTTGTCATTTTCCTCTACGCTCTTATTGACATCATCAACAGAACTGGAGTATGTCTGCGCTGTTGCCTCTCCCTGTGTATTTGCTCGAAGTCGCTTTTGATTGTGACTGGGTCCAGGTGGTGTTGTCTTCCGTTCAAGATTGAAAGTACCAGATGGCGCTGCAGAAACACCATTGTTTGTGCATTGAACTCCATCATTTCGCTGGGCTGAAGGTACATAGTTGCGCTGGGCTGAATGTATGTAGTTACGCTGGGCTGAATGTGAGTAGTTGTGCTGGGCTGAATGTAAGTAGTTGCGCAGGGCTGAATGCACGTAGTTGCGCTGGGCTGAATGCAATTAGTTGCGTTGATTAAATTCAGCTGGATATGGCCAGCTGAGTACGCATACATCCGTGGGCATATATGTGTGCAGAGCATTCTCACATGCTCCTCAAAGCACCTGAAGTGATGGAGGTGCATTCAGGATGCTATGAGATTGAGTATTAGAATAGTCAAATTGTGGAGCTGCTGAGACCACTGCACAAGCTCTGCGGGAGACTTGGTGCCATATTTTCACACCAGTGGTTGTTAGGGTTCCATAACCACACCGCATTTCATTGATCATATTGGTCTTTGTAACAGTCACAAGATTCGCTACATCATAATATGGTATGTATTATCTATATCTCTCTATATATACATACGGGGATAGAGGGATAACGGAGATGGATTCAGCGACTGGCAGTATATATTTGGGAGACACCGGGGTAGATAGACATCATCTCATTATACGAAATACACACCTGAGGCCGTGATGGACCGAGTTTGGAGGCCATAATCTTGCGAGTATGGAGATACACTTGGAGGCTGTGATCTAGTGAGTTTGAAGAGGCACTTGGCGGCCATGATCGTGCAAGTTTGGAGATGCACTTGGAGGCCGTGATCGTGACAGTTTGGAGATGCACTTGGAGGCCGTCATGATGCGAACTTGGAGTCCGTGATCGTGCAAGTTTAGAGATACGCTTGGAGGCTGTGATCGAGCGAGTTTTGAGATGCACTTGGAGGACATGATCATGCAAGAATGGAGGAGTACTTCTAGGGGGTCAATCTGGAGCCGGTAGATCGAGAGGGAGGTGCGCCGGGAGCTGAGACTGTATTCATTGGTTAACTTGTAATTGTGGGAATGTAAAGAGTTGAGTACAACATGGTCTGCAGCGAGATGAGGGACTGGCTGGGAGCAGGAGACAGTCGATCATGGGATGACGCAGTACGCAGTGTAAGCAGTACTCAGTGTATGCTGTATTCGGTGTATGGTGTACTCGGTGTATGCTGTACTCGGTGTATGCTGTACTCGGTGTTAACTCATGGTCATGGCATGGAGAGATAGAGAGCGATGACTTAACTTCGTGTTTTCAGGTGATGGTAGAGTTGAAGACGAGAATGAGAAAGCAGAGAGGATATTGGGGAATCATCATGAGAAACTGGGACTTAAGAGAATTTCGTGTGCGAGTCAATTTACCATCCCCGATACGGCTGGTACGACTCCCGATATGACGTGTAATTACACCAATACGAGGTCTTCCCAACCCAATGAGGCAAGTCGAACCCCTGATTTTTCATATCCTCTCGTATCCTCTACATCGTTCTGATGTTCATCCCCCATCTCTCTCTTTCTCGTCCACAACTCTACCATCATTGCAGATCCCAAAGTTAAGTCATCCCTCTCTATCTCTCTATGTCATGATTATGAGTTGACAGTGAGTACAGAATACGCCAAGTACAGCATACACCAAGTCCAGTATACACCAAACACAGCATACACTGAGTACAGCATTCACCGAGTACAGCATACACCGAGTACAGCATACACCGCGTACAGCATACACCGAGTACAGCATACACCGAGTACAGCATCCACCCGAAATTGTTTGTCTTTCTTTCATTCTGATGAATACGAGTTGACCCCTGAATGTAGCTTCAGCTTCCGGCGTTCCTCCTTACACAATTGACCGCCATCAGCCAAGACAGCTCAAAAGTTAAATCACATTGTCACATTCCCACGGTTGCGAGTTTACTAACTGAAGAAATGAGTCTCAGCACCCGGTGCGCCATCCATCGACTTCCTACAAATACTCGTCCAAACTCGCTCCATTACGGCCTACAAGTTCGCATGATCATGGCCCCCAAGTGCATCTCCAATCTCGCACGATTACTGCCTCTAAACTCGCTCCATCACAGCCTCCAAGTGTATCTCCAAACTTGCACGATTACGGCCTCTATGTTCGCACGATCATGGCCTCCAAGTGCATCTACAAACTCGCTCAATCGCGATGTCGGAGTGCATCTCTAAGTTTACTCCATCACGGCCTCTAAGTGTATCTGCAAACTCGCTCGATCACGGCCCCGGATTATATATCTGAGTTTACTGGCTCGTCATTTTCAGGTGCACCTCGAATTGCTCTCAAGCACCGCCTGCAGCCAGTGCAGATATACCCTGTGTAGATGGGTAGCTATATAGATACATAGATACATTGATACATAGATGAGAATACAATCTGAATACCTGAGTTTTAACAATCGTTGAACGATAAGTAGTAGCTATGATTTCCAGGCGCCCCTGCTGGATTCCAGGCGCACCTGCTGGATTCCAGGCGCACCTGCAGCATTCCTGGCGTACCTGCAGCATTCCAGGCGCGCCTGCAGCATTCCAGGCGCACCTGCAGCATTCCAGGCACACCTGCAGCATTCCCAAACAAGATGTTTTTCCCTGACAGCTCTACTGTGATCCGAGGTGCTCCCAGACTTGTCGCCGGCGCTCCCAGACTTGTCACCAGCGCTCCAAGACTTGTAGCCGGCACTCCCAGGTGCACCCAAAGTTCTCTCCGGCGCACCGAGGTGTTCCCAAACCGATCACACTCACTCCCATGGTACTCCTGTACCAGTCATCAGAGATCTCAGATACTCTGAAAGCTGGTTGGAATGCCCTCCATCAGTCTGATACTCTCCTGAAATTGACGCATCTAAGTTTACACTCCACATCCTCTCAGACACTTCTGGAGGCCTCCAGAGACTAAAATACATTTTGCTGATGTTGTCTGGAGTCTGTTCTAGTCAGTTCACGGAGGATGTCAGTCCGCGGAGTGACCGGTCAACCCGTGGAGTAACCGGGCTCCATGAACTGACCGGTCACTTCATGGAGTCTACCACAACTCCGTGAACTGACCAGTCACTTCGAGGAGCCATAGTGGCACTGACAAAAATGATAAAAGCTCGGTCTAATTAAGTCTGCGAGTAGTTGTCCAATTACCAAGAGATATATATATGTAAGATGCAAAATATATCGCTCATTCAATTTCCGGTCTTCGATTTACGATATCTTTAAAATTGATACAGCTGCTTTAAAAATACACCCAAAAAACGCCGACAATTGATGTTTTTCCACAACCATTCTATCAATATTAGAGATATGGTAAATTGGAGACCAGGAGTTGAAAGAGCAATGAATTGTGCATATTTCATGTATACAAAACTTTGCGATCAGAGTAACTGTTAATTTTGGTTGAGCATAATTAGCACTTGTCAGTTCATGGATCCGTGATCTGACTGGTTCTTTCACGGAAGGTGGGACTCCATGAATTGACCGGTTACTCCGCGGACTGACATTCTCCGTGAACTGACTAGAACAGAGTCTAAGATTACCGGCGCGGGTGAGAGCCCTGACTCCCTCATTAGTGCCCCCCTCGGGGGCATGGGCAGCGCGCCCAGGACGGATCTGGCTTGTCGATTGAGGAGAAGCTGGAGGTCATCGCGCCTGCCTATTTCTTTTGGATCGCACCAGAGCTCGCTCCCGTACAGTGCGACCGCTTGGACGCAGGCAACTTGGACGGCCCTTACGCTCTCTGGTACTACCCCGTATGTCTTTGTGAGGGTTCGGAGTCTCGCCTCTGCTGCCCTGTCTTTCTTCATGCATCGGTTGTGGTGCTCCTTGAATGTCAGGTGCGCGACCATTCACACACCTAGCCAGCCCGTCACCTCTTTCTTGAACCGTATAAATCCGTTCCCGACCATTATCTTTGCTGTTAGCTTTGGCTGGAGGTGTTTCATGTGGCCTCGTCTGCGCGTAAACAGTGCCGCTTCCGTTTTTGCCGTTGTAAGGGCACGTACGCCAGTGTTCGGCCTTATAGGCATACGTATCGTAATTAGAGGTATACGGTTGCAAACGTGGACTCGAGTGATAGTAAATAGGTGTATAGGTAAGATTATCGCTAGAGATCTAAGTCTCGTAGCGAGCCGACTATATAGAATGGCCGTTACCCGGCCACAGTCACGTGTCGCCGTTACATTATCCCTCTCTTTAGGCGCAGACCTCCTGGGCTGCATAAACCGTACAAGAGAAAAGGAAAGGAAAGGGAAACAAAGAATGAAACAATCATCCTACGTACGCAATCGTATGAGCCCATAAGTCCCACAACCGATCGGTACAGCTCGATGGCGACCTTTCGCTGGATCCGGCGCACGGGGAAACTCCACCTCCACTTGGCTGTGATCCGGAGGCGGTAAAAACCCGTGCCGACGCCATTTGTACCGGGCCGAAATCCAAAGAAGAGAAGAAGAGAAGAGAGAAACAAGAAAACATCCAAAAGTGATCCCGTCCTCCATTATCTCAACTTCCTAACCCATGCTCCAACGACCATCACTCCCGTAGCTTGTATCTCGGCGTAGGTCTTTGTTGAAATTGTCAGGGTGGTAGAGCTACCGCTCGTGACTTGGCATCGATGGGAGCTTCCGCTGCCGGCATCGTTCGTAGCCGTCAATCGTGTCTTATTCGTCGATATCTAACACGTAAGCTTCTCTAAGATGGTTATACTTACCAAGTTCAAGCGTGCCTGCGCTCTCTTGAGCCTTCGTGCAGTGCTTCGTAGAATATCTCTCAAGCGGTAGTCATCGGTAAGTGGCATTGACTTCCAGATGCTACTTGACTAGGTAGTCGACTTTGGAAGTCCGCTTCGGTGACCATCCGGTCGACTTCATAGTTGCTCTTAATAGGCGGCTTCAGTAGAATCTTGGTCGACTTGGTAGACTTTGCCGGTCGACTTCTCGGTGGACTCAGTAGATTGCATCCCGGTGGGCTGTTGGCTTGTCGGTAGGACTTGACTGGTCGACTTCTCGGTAGACTTCTCGGTCGTCTTCTCAGTGTGTCTCGGTAGACTGCCTCCCGGTGGGCTTTTGGCTTGTCGGTAGGACGCATTTTGACACGGTCATCCCCTCTTTTGAAGTTCGTTGCTCCGTCGACGACTTAGACTCAAATCGGTTGTTGATTGCCGTCGTGCTTCGGTAGATTTATGAACTTAGGTAGACTTTTGGTGATCTTTGTTGACCGACGCGTCTTTCAGCAGCCTTCGTCTCTGGATTTCGGAGGTTTTCGGCTTCGCTTGCTTCGTCTCATTTTCCACTTGCTTTCATCTCATTTTTACACTTGCTTTCGTCTCGTTTTTCCACTTGCTTTGGGCTTTTGTTGTTGACCTGCTTCGTGTTTCGACTTGCTTCGTGTTTCGACTTGCTTCGTTTTTCGACTAGGTTCGTGTTTCGACTTGCTTCGCCTTGACCATTCGACGTCTCTTCTGGCTTTGGTCGTGAATTCTCTAGGTGGCTTATCATCTTCCGGATGCTAGGTGCGTATGTTGATTCTTCTCTAGGTACGCTTATCCCCGCTCTCTGGGTGCATTTATCGCCGCTCTCTGGGTGCCCCTGGACTTCTCTGTCGTTAAGTGCACTCTGTCTTCATTCCGGCACCTCCGATAGGGTCATAGTATATGAGGATTTCGGTTCCGGTAGGGTCATCCCTCTCTTTAAAGGTCGTTGCTCTGCCGACGACTTATCTCTTCGGATTGGTATTGTAGCTTGGTAAGATGGTAGCTGGTGCGTTCGTCAACCCGAACGGCATGACTCGGTACTCGAACTGCATGCCGGGTGCGAAACGCGATTTTGTACTCGTCGCCTTCCTTGATTTGGATGAGGTGATAGGCATTCCTGAGGTCCAGATTCGTGAAGTTCTGAGCTCCGCGTAACCTGTCGAGCATCTCCGAGATTTCGTAGATCCACGCAATTTGTGTGGTTCCTCACGGCCGGGTACCCTGTCATTTCCTCTCACTGTCTTCCTACGCTCCTCGAGCTAGAATCGCTCTTCCTCACGAATTCCCTTTGCATGCCGTGATAGGTGCGGTGCGAGAGTTGGCATATCTTTGCTGCATACGTCCACATACTCCTTATATCTCACGACGATACGACAAATCTCGATATTGTGAACTCTTGATATTGTGCTGGGATGCGACCCCCATCATCTGTTACCATCTCCACATTAACTATGTCTATTCCTATTCTCATTAGCCTTATCTGCATTGTAGCGTGCTTTGGCAGAGTGGAGATGGGTAGGGGTCCCGGGATAGCTGGATCAGACGGTTCGTCACAATAGGACCAAGCCCCGTGGATCAGTTTCTCCCTTCGTGTCTCGGCGAGCCGGTAGCAGTCATTCAAGCACCGTCACTGTGTCACTCTTCTGCCGCAACTACCGCCGCTGCTCCTGCTCGCGCATTCAGCATCCTGGAGTTTCTCTCGCCTTTCGGTGATGCCTTCCAGTGATGCTCCCAGCAACCCTTGACATTCGCCAAGTCATATGGTGAATGCCTCGACAACTTCCTCGCTAGCTCAGAGATGATCGAATGCGGTAGCCCCGAGTAGTTGTATACCCGGAGAAGGCTCACCATTTTGGTTACCTCACCGCGCTCCGGCAGAGGACTTGTCCAATCTGCTTCTGGAATCTTCGCCCGTTGCGGTCCATTTGGTGCTCGCAGAGCTGTCAATCGACCGTTGCTGCAGTCGATTTCCGGGTTTCTTGCCATAAATCATGGCAAGCCCAAGACTAGGTCGTATACCTTCATTGGGACGACTAAAACCTCTGATTCGTCAACCGGTTTAAGGTGTTCAAATACTGAACCAAGAGACTGGCCATTCGACTCTGTACATACACCATCACCGGGCCAGGGTGGAGGTGAATGCTGGTTCGTATGGTAGCTTTGTTTGTTTGTTTGTAATCTTATTGCATTCGGCCGCTAGCGGCCATGGCATATCCCGTACATATTTCCTCCCCGCTTCTTCTGTAACATAAAGAAACAAAAGCTAAGTCACGAGTCCTCTCCCCCAACAACAAAAGAAACCACCAAAAACAACATCAACTTTTACACCCCCCGATCACTCAACTCCTCATGATCCGAGTCCGCCTCCCCCACCACTCCGCTAATTCTGCCAACATTTGTATGATAAAAGAAATCTAACAGCGCTCGCAAACATTCCTCTTCTGCAAAAACAAGAGACGTTGGCAAACTAATCTTCGGCTTCTTCATCACCTTCGTAACGCTTTCATACCCATCTTCCCTCTCTTGCCCGTCATCCCAAAGCCGCTTCAGTTCTCCTTTCCATCTTTTACATCATTTAAACAGGTGATCTCTCGTCTGATATTCATTCCCACACCACCAGCATTTCATATCATCCCATTTTCCAATCTGTCGTAAGTGACCTGCCAAAACAGAGTGTCCTGTCTGCAGTTGATTGAACCTAGCTGCGATTGATTTCTTGGATTCCATCACTGCTTTGTTACCCCCCCTTTTCACCAAATCATACTGGTAACTATGCCTTGACTTCTTCCCCATCTTTTTAACTATTACTTCACTTTCCTCCCACTTCTTCTCCGCAACCTTCCGAGAAACATGCGCCAGAGAAACAAAATTCAAATGAGATAGCGGGTTTTGCGTTTCAGTATACCTTCCACCATACTTATACGCCGCATTCGTTGCTTTCAAGTCCGCTTCTTCATTGCCTTCCACACCCTTATGCGCTGGAACCCACCGGTATTCCACCTGAGTGTTTTAATCAGTCAACTCGATTTCCCAATTCATCGTTCGTAAAGCTAGCACCTGTCCTGGTCCTGGTTCATCTGACTGTATTCTTCCTAAGGTCGCTTGGGAGTCCGTCAAAATCTTCACTCTCCTCACTTCCTTATTTCTGCTGATCTCGTCTGCAATCTTTACTGCTTCCGACATCGCATACATTTCCAAGTCAAACACTTCTTTCTGTCGACCCAAGTGTACCCTCCTCTTGTCCCACCTATCCTCTTTCCATACCACTGCACACCCGGTCCAATCATCCTTTTTTCTTGATCCATCAGTCCAAAGAACAAGACCATCTCTTACTTTTCTCCCCTCGCCCAAAGCCTGTTCTTCATCCTGAATTATCACCTGACGTTTCAGTCTCTTTTTAACTTCCTGTAACGTGGTCCCCTCATATCTTCTTCTCTCCAAGGTGTAATCCTCCGGGATCAACTCATCAATCTTCTCCACCCTTCACACCACATTTCCTTCCATTTCTAACATTATCCCTCCGCCTGTAGCATCAGGCATCATCATTTGTCTCATCTTATATCGCCTAAGTCGATTCTTCAGAAAAGCTTCCACTGGCCATAACTCAGCGTCATTCATTAGGGCTCCTTGAGGTGTCGTCCTAACGCATCTGGTTACCCTTCGGCCTGCTTCATTCAACACCTTCTGGATCTTCTGTGCCCTATCTTTTTGTCCTCGCCACCACAGTTCCGCTCCATACAACGCCACTGCCTGAACTGCTGCCACTTGGATCCTTTGACATGATCCCGTGCTTAATCCTTTCTTATTCATCAAGGACCTCGCCCTATTCTGCGCTCTTCTGGCTTTTGCCAGAGTCATTTTCGTATAATCCTTCAAATCCAGCATATCATCCAGCCACATTCCCAACCATCTAGTCCCTTCCTTATTGTATGAAACCTCATGATTTCCGACCCGTATCCTGGCCTTCATGTTTGGTTCTTTATTGCTCCTCCTTCAAGTGAACAAAATCACTTTGGTTTTTTGAATGTCGAACTGACAGGCATTTTCCTTCTCCCATATCTGTGCTCCAGCAGCACATCTCTCTAGTCTCTGTGTGCATATCCCCACATCCTCCCCCTCCACCACCCATGCCACATCATCAACAAAAGATATACCCTCACTCTCACACTCTTCCGCTTCCTTTTCAACTTCGCTGAACAATCCCAAAGGTATATAACGAAAAGTACCGGCAACACTGGCGACCCCTGCGGAACCCCTGTTTCCACATCCATCCTGTCCCCTTCATTTCCATCCATCGACATAATCACTTTTCTTTCCTGCATGAAACTTTCCACTCATCTCACCTGATCGGCTTCAAATCCCATTTCCTCCATCTTTTTTATCAATTCCCCTTTGCCACATGTGGAAAGGCTCCCTTAACATCCATTAACAGCACCGCTGCAGTATTCCCCCTCTCCCATGCCTCTTCTACTCTCTTCATTAACCTCCCTACTGCATCAACTGCTAACCTTCACTGTCTGCATCCAAACTGTCCGTCATGAAGAAGCATCCTTCGCTCACACTGCTCTGGTATTATGTTGGCCGCCACCTTCTCAACAACATTTCCCAGACAATTCAACAACGTAATCACCTTATATGCCTTGGCAATCCCGTAATCTAACTTATTGGACTTCGGTATAACCATCCCATTTGCCTCCTACCAAACCGGCGGGTGGACTCCTCACCTAAATGACATTTTGACAATCTCAACTATTCTTTGGGAATCACAATCCCACGATAATCGACTCGCCTTAAACCCCAGTCTATCCGGACGGGGTGCCTTTTTTATCGACTGATCAAACAGGGCCACTCGGATGTCTTCATCAGTAATATTTTTCCACATTTCTTCCCCCTCCTCTTTGGGCTTCATCAGCAAAAAAAAATCTGCTTGGGCGGGATGGCTCCGTCAGAGTGGATGCGCGCCGTCAGAGCGGTCAGAGACACCTAGGTGGCGGATTTCTCCGCGCCCAGCGTCAATACAACGCGTCACATTGTATATCGCCCTCCGATCGCTGTTTCACTGTGTCTTAGCGTTCTGTCGGTCTCCTATTTTAAACGATCACTCTGGCGTTGTGGCCAACTGTGACTATACGTCGGAATGTGTTCATTGGGTACGCGCTTGCATCGGGGTTGCAATGCGCTGGGTGACGCTGCGAATATCTCTCCTTGCATTCCTTTTACCTGCGCGCAAAATGCATTTCACTTTACAAATTATACACATCATTCCAAGTCGCCAGATCTATGTGCCTATTGACAATCCATCGCTCAGTCTGTCCATCTCCAGTCTTACTAGTAGTAGTCATCTCTGGAATTACGTGCGCGCAGCCGACAATATTTCCCACGCGGAAAACTTGCAAAGCCACGGCTGCCGGTGCTTTTCTCAATTGTACAAATTTCGAGACCGGATCCAAGTTACCCGAGTATTCAGGTATTGTGGTGAGCGACAGGGCTAACCAGTACTCAACGAAAGCTCAAGCCTCGGTTTGGAGTTTGATTTTGAATAGTCGTTGAAGTTGCCACGGGAGACACCCATTCAGCACGCCATAACAACTCCCAGAGCATTGCCTTACCCACACCCAGTCGTTCCGTCGATTCCCTCTGGGCCAGCTCTGGCATCCTGTGCATCGACACATCTGAGATATGTGTTCACCGTCTAAACCCTCAACTTGAACCTTAATACCATTGTAAATACAGAGATCCATTGCGTGCAGTTGTTCATCCGATATATACTTCTTGTTACAACTCTTATGCTTGATAAACTCCCGTGTGCCTCTGTATATTGCCACGCGGTGCGTTGCGTCTTGTGTATTGTCGAGTAATGCACTGAAGTCTTTGATCATAGCGTCAGGATGCTGTCCATCATGGTAGTTTTGGCGTCCCATGAATTCAGTCTTCGCATATCACTGGGGGCTCAGGGGGGAAGCCAGATCAGCACCGGAAGGGAGGACATTTCATGGGGCAGCGCTGTTCTCCCGACGCTGAGCGAGGGCTTGGAAATTGCGCTCTCTGACTTCGAAGCAGAGGATGCGACGCTGAAAGGTGATTTCTTGTGGCAGGTAGTTGAGATTGTGATTGGAGGTGTTCGAACCGTCCTTGAGATACGTTTTATGTGCTTCTTCATGGCTCTCGGCAGAATACTGTTGCAAGGCTCCGTATTGACGAATCTGTTTGACCCAATGAGACATCAAGTGGATCTTCGGAAAGTTGAAGTCGGCATCCAACTCCTTGGAAACATCTATCTCGTGGCTGATATAGTCCCGCCAGGTGTTCATTTCGCGCCGCTTCTTAGACGGCGTCCAAGTTTCAGCATTTGTTTCCTCGTCTACCTTTCGCTTCTGCACGAGTTCCATTCTCAGGGCATTGGCTTTGGCCCTCGCCTTTTGGCCGGCTCGCCCGAGTAAGAATACATCTTTGAAGGTGTGAAAACGACGCAAGGGGTCCTCCATGTAGCTCAATGTTGCATCATCGTGACATTTATATCGAGCATACATATAGAATTCTAACAATGCCCATGTGCACTCAATTGCGTGATTCAATACGGGAGCTGAGCGTGGCTTCCGCATTGTAGAGACTGGGTTACAACTCCAAGCAGGTACCGGCTCATTTCCTTCATCTCCTTTCCATTCCATTGAGAAATTTCTTCGTATGACTTATTTTTTGGTGTGAAGTCGTGGTAAGCAGGCACGGATAACCAGATAGCATTGTACTTGTCGAGCCGTTCGTGCGTCTTCATGACATGGAAAATCCACTTCTGGAGGTGATCATGCATGCCGATCTGCATTGTATGTAGGAGGTCGGGCTTAGGGAGGTCGCTCACGATCCAGGGAATATGTCGAAACACGTTGAATCCTCGGTGAACAGGGCGCGACGAGAGTTCGGCATTGGCTGCCTTGGTGTTGGCATCGCTGAGCGTTCGATACAGGTTGTGATCCCGCCGGGGGTGTTGCTTGTCAGGAGGGACATAATCTCCAAGTTCGTTCTTTGGACACTCGCACCAAAAACAGACATGCCGCTCGAAATGATGTCGGTCGCTATACTCAGGTAATTCTGCAAGCCATGCTGCTAAAACAGGTTTGCAACGCCTGAAGTTGCCATCTGCAGAGATAACATTGTAATACCTGCTCTCGGCGCTGGGATTGTGGTTAAAGGTGAGAGGCTGGAGTAGTCGCCGGAGTACTTCGTTCAGCACCTCTTGGTTTGTTTGCCGCTGCTCATCCTGCCGCTTCTGAGGAATATTGCAGATCTTGATTGGAATTGGCAGGAGAGCGACCATCACGACGCTGTGCGTTGAGGGCATCTGGCAGATCTTCAAAGATAGATTGCCAATTGTCATATATACAGGCCACTCTTTCTTGTCGCCAGCAAAATTCGAGAGATGTGTTCCGTCGGACATGAAGATCAAGGGAACCAGTGTATCCCCCACTCTGAGCATTGCCTAAATGTCGATTAGCATGTTATTATCCAGGAGTATTATCCAGGAGTATCTCTCCTTACCTGTGTCTCCCACCATCTGTCCGCAGTGTGCATTTCGGTATCGAGGCGTTTCGGTGGCTTATCGCTGTTAAAGCAACGCTGAGGGGCGTAAATAAGATGCTCGGCGTACGCTGGCTGCGGCATCAACCATCTCATGCTTATGATAATGTCTCGACTGCAGTATTTGTTAGGGCGTTGGTGATTGTCATTCCATCTCATATCCTCGACAGTGTGTAGTTCCCACTCCCCAAGAGCCAGATCGTCTGGCATGCTAGCCACGAGCTTCTGGACGCCATCCCCGTTTTTGAAGCTTGGCCAACACAGAGCGGTGTTTTCTTCCTCAAGCACGTTGTCATAGTACATCTTCATGCCCTTCTTCTTGATCCCACACTGGATATATTTGTACTCTTCACGCGTCGCAAACGGGTAGTAGGGATTGTTCTGTAGGTTCGTCTCAAGGAAACCCTGAGCGTCGTGTTCGCATGGCTCAGCAATGTAATCGCTCAGCGGAGCACCGGCACCGGGGTATGTTTCCGTCTGCGGCAGAAGAGGTGGCGGTGGTTGAGACTCCGAGTCTGCGATGTTTTCAACATGTCCGAGGTAGGGAAATTTGTCCAAGCCTTCGACTAAATCTTTGTTAGCGTTGAATTCACGACGCTAACCGGGTTCAACGCGTCGGGGCTCGCTGCGAACAGTCAGATTCTTTGCAACTTGAAGGTGTTAAGGATGGTGTAATTTGATATGTTTAAGTCGCCAGCAGTCTGAGGTGAACTTCTATCGGCATGAAAATTCGGGGCAACGGAATGCGGTCTTCTCTGGCATTGTCGACGACACGGGAGGAGTGGAGTATTCACTGTAGAAAGGGACGAAAGTTGGTGCTGGGCCTGAGCAGTCTGGTGTGGGTATAAGCTCACGATACTTGAGAGATTTATTGAGCCTCAACACCATCACGCCGGGAGTTGCAAAAACACTGCATGCGCGATGTCCCATAATACTATGAATAAATAAAAAATACACCCTGAGCAATCCAAAAACCTCATGATGTGTGAAATAATCAATGCCTGAGATAAATAGATTAGAACAAAGGAAACGAACAGGCACGCAACCCTAACCCAAACGAACAAAACACCTCCACGCGTGCCTTAATCAGTGCCTGAGATGAATAGAGTACAGCCAAGGAAACTCACAAGACAAGAACCCGACTCCAGCCCCAACACACTCCTCCCCTGCAACGCGAGGACTGGATCACTCCTCACCTACCGAGCTATCCGGAAGTGCCTCAGGGAGAGGGACATCAGGGAGAGGGACATTGGGGAGAGGGACATTGGGGAGAGGGACATTGGGGAGAGGGACATTGGGGAGAGGGACATCGTAGAGCGGGACATCCGGGAGAGGGACATCCGGGAGATGGCCATCGGGGAGACCGTCGCCACCTGCCGATTCGGCAAGTGGCTGCTGCTCCACATCGATATCCGAGGTGTTTCCGGCTGCCTCAGCTTCTAGCAGAGTTGGCGTTGCTGGGTGAGGTTTTTGCGGCGTCACAAGCCCCAAAAACTCCAGCGCACTCAGGGTATGAGTCTCCGGAGTTCGTGGTTGTGGTGGAGGCTCTGGGGTTTGTGGCCGTGGGGCAGACGCCGGAGGTTGTGGCCGTGGGGTATGCTCGCGCATCTCCTGGCCTTGCTCAGGTAGCACGGTTCGCTCATTGTCTACCATGGTATCTACATCGTGAGCCGATGAATTTACCATCTCTCCCTGGCCAATCGTCCAAGGTTCTTTGCCATTATCCTCATCCTCCTCCTCATCCTCATCCACCACCTCCTCCTCCCTCTCATCTTCCTCCTCTTGGTCTTCCCGATCATCACCGTCCCATTCCATATCCACATCGCCCTCGATGTCAACGCCGTCCGGTGCGTCCACATCATCCTCCATGCACATATCCACATAAAGTTCTGAGTCCTAGTCGCCGTCCGACTGGGTAGAGTCGGTATCATCATCTGAGGAAATTGACACGGCGGGCGATGCTTCCGGCGGTAAATATACCCGCTCTAGTTAGCCCTCCGTGTTCAAGTCTGGAGAGATATCATCTCCTCCTGGGGTGTGTCAAACAATACCTTTCCCTTTACCGTTTCCCTTCCCATTCCCCTTCCCTTTCCCCTTCCCGTCCTCAGTCGCCTTCCCTTTCCCCTTCCCATCCTTTGTTCCCTTCCCTTTCCTGGTCCCTTTCTCACCACCCTGCGTGTCCTCCTCACTCTCGCCGTCGGCATTGTCATTGCCATCGCCAGGACGGCTCCTTGCACCTCTCGGCACACAGGGATCCGCCCAGTTGTCATCATCATCATCCTCGTCGATTATCTGATCCCAATTCAGTGGTCTAATGGCCAGGATGTCGCCTGGTTTGTACTGCCGACAGCTTGGCGGTTCAATCTTTGCCCTGAGATCATCGCTACCATACCAAGAGGAACGCTCACCGGTGCGTTGAACCTTCCCCGAGTTGGTGGTGTGCGCATTGGAGCGATCGACTTGATCCCCGAAGGCACGGGGATTGTCCCACCTCTAATTGTTCATTTGGTCGCAGGTTTTGTCAAACATTTGCCCCATATATGAGCGGAAGGCAGCCCACCACTCCCGAAAAGGCGAACTCCTGCTCCTGCGGTCCGGCCACATCAGCTGGAATTGTGAACAGTGGCGAGTTGTGACTGGATCAAGAAAGATTATATCATAAAAGAGGTCCCATGCCCTCTCATCCTTGATCCCGCAAACATTGTATATGCATATGAGTCCACGGGTGTGTTCCGAGATGAATCCCTTTATACGGTCCCGATCAAACAACATGCGTCGATGTATAACCGATGTCGGCATCTTTGCCCGTGCCTTCCCCTTTCCTTTGCTGCTGCCCTTGGGTGCCATCACTGTGAGTTGAGAATGAATCTACATCCGAAACGTTAGCATTATGATACAGTAGTAGCAGAAGGAAGCCCAGAGGGAAAGTACAAAGTTGTGTAGGTTATCGGGTGAGTTTTGGAACGAGAGGCATTGTTTTGTGCAAGTCACGTGATGGCGAGATCAGGATGCTGTCGGTGTGTATAATACGGGAGGAAAAGAGAAAGGAGGTGTAGGCGGGAACAAGGGATATATATACCCCAGTTCCGGCGATTTCTTGGTTCAAGGTTCACCTTGTGAGTTTTATTGGTTAACGAAAACAAAATGGCCCAGCCTTCATCTTGCAGAACTAACAGGCACCTCATGAAAGACAAGACTCGAGACGAAATTTAGTACACACGGAGAGGACAGTTTACCCCGCCAGGCGTTGCTTTTGCATCATACATCATTTTTACCACTCAGACCTCGTGCATCCCGGAGCAAACTGAGTAGTTCTCAAGTTGTCCCAACTGTGCAACACTCCAACACGGCTCCCAATGCCTAGCAGTGGAAGATGCACACGCAACTGATGTCATAGGATAGAGAATACGTCATTGTTCGCTTTGCGATGCTTGTAGCTCTGCCAAAGGGGTATTTCCACCGGGAAGCTGAAGATATACACAATCGACGGTTCGAAGTATTGTGCCAAGACCGAGTGCAATACGATGATAATCGCGCCAAGATGGCATAAACGCCCTTCCAGAGGTGCAAATAGACCTTCAGAGGTTGCTGTAACAGTAGATATCAATGCTCAGTTTAATCTGAGTTTAATCTGAGTTTAATATGATCGCAGTTAACCCCATAATTGAATGCTTTTCAAGGGATCTCGTCACTGAGTAGTGTCAGGGTTTAGAGTCTAGCGCGGTCCACACTGCGCCTCCCTTTTGTGTCGAAACCCTCCATGGTCGCTCAAATAGGAGCCTACCTCGCCTGCCTTTGCATATGCATGCAGAGGCAATTGTTCCCACTTTCTTAACGTCGAACTTCTATATTGGACTATGAATTCCCAACCCTCTCACCCTGACACGACTCCGGTCGTACGAAATGTTCCAAGTCTTGCCAATAGTCAGAATCAACCAAAGCATGGGCCTTCGGAGAATTCTCAACTTCCGCCTGCGAAGAGATGCATTTCCGTACCGGTTGGCGAGAGGGATTCCTCTCAAGGAGAGAGTTCCGTACCCTCTACACTCCAAGGTCAGAACTCCACCCCCTCATCTTCGCTGAACAATTCTCGCGTTGCAGATATCAATCAACCCGTGACTTCTACCCCATCCGCTACACAGCGACGGCCAACAAATACTCCAACCGCCACGCCGAGTACAAGCAGTCGTAGCACACCAGCACCCAGAGGAACCTCAACTCGTCGCGTTGTATCCAGCCCCGCATCCGGCATTGTTATCACTCCCACTCCTCTCCAAGGTCTTGAAAACCTGCCTAACGCCATCCCGAATCCAGAAGCCTGCGTGATCATTACAAATCCACTCCGAACGCGAGTTACTGAAAAGATTCAGAGACAGGGGCAGTGGAAATTGCAACCGCAGGCGGTGTCTACACCTCGATCAATGGTCTCCGGCAGTCGCAGCATCCGTTGATTTGGTCACTCAGAGATGACGCGTCTTGTGTTTGCAACGGCCAGACTCCTGGAGCTCTACATGTGGAACAGACAGCCGTTTATGCGTGCAAGTGTCTTGGAGACAGTAAATTATGCAACGCGACGCATTTCGAAACCATTAGCTGAAGGCCCACGCTGGCAGATAATAGAGACGTACTGGAACACCGCAATGCAGCAAAACAACATTTGGTCCATAGCATTCGAGGCACGCACAAAGGAGATTTTGAAAGAGGTCTGCTGAAGCAATGGCCCACGTTGGATATTACACGCTCAAACAGTACCAGGTTCGAGCACATGTCGATAAGGTTAAATCACATTTTATTCAATCAGCAAGGGAAAACATAGCAGAGATTAATGATCTCCACCGCTTTGAATCCGCCGCAGAGCATTTGGAATTCATTCATTCCATTCTGCCAGACAATAAGTATCTTTTTCCTATCGCAGAGTGTGTGGGAGGTGGTGTACGCGGTCCAGATCCAACGCAGAGAGTCGAAACCTGCTAATGAATGGCTAGCGTGCACTTTACTTCCTGGCGGAAGCAATCCCGCAATTTATATACATCAAATTTTCTCATCCGGCTAATAACCGCGGTAAGTATGCTGATGGATTTTATAATTTCATTATTGACGACAAGGACGGTCATATATCCTCGCCACTGATCATCTTTACCTGCACAGCGTTGCGCTGTGCTCTCCTGGAGTGGCAAAAGAACAAAGGTGTTTATCCGAAAGCTTCCAAGTCAAAGCTGAAAGCGGACAGACCAGATCGCTCGAACTACTTCAACTGCAAGAATGACGGTGGTAAGATCGCATCCTGCTGTGCTGTAACGGGTCGCAAGTTGTTAACCCCGCCTTGCGTTGCAGACACGTATACATTCTTGATGAATACCTGGAACACACTACCAGAGAGCTACCAGCAAAGGGTGTATAACAACACTCTTGCCACAGTCAAGCGTCAGATCCAGCAGGCGGAGAACCCAAAGCCTGCCGTGATGATCAGCGTGGAAGCAGCGCGTGTTGACAATGCTATTCTTGTTGACTATTTGACCTCCGAAGTGGCGCTTGAGTAACTTGAAATTGGAAGCACTGACCCAATCATCCCGATAGACAACAATTGCACGGATGACGAAGTGCATTTCGGGATGCCAGGGGGCAGCGGGGATTTCGAAGATGAAGGTGATGAAAGCGATGTCATTCCCACCGCCAGCCGGCGACGACGTGCCGCGACTGAACTCGAGAGGTTTGACCTGGGAACCAGCAATGTCGCGGGGTATGAGGGCAAGGATGGCGATGATGCAGATGCGGATGAGGAGGAAGAAGCATCGCAAGCTGATGATGGATCAACGCAGAATGTGGAGGACTGAGAGCATAGTACTAGAGAGTGTGAAGATTGGACAGTATATTTCAGACGTGTAAAATACGATAATGGTGGAGCCCCTGCAACGGCAAGCGATGTATGCGAAGCGATGACTGGATTGCTATAAGTGACAAAATCTCAAAGCTAAACATAAATAAGAGTGCGGCATGTGGCTATCGGCCGAAGAAAGGCATACACATCGCCAGGCAATGTGTGAATGGCTACTGCATAACTGCAACCACTGCGAAGAGTGTAACATACATGTCGTTCCGAGGGTGCGTATACGTCACCACATTCCAGACGCAAAGTAAAGGAAGCCTGATGCCGGAGCGACGAGCGTAATATACAATGCGACGCGTCGCAAGAATTAGAGTCATGGTATAATAGCCGCCGCAACTGAGGTACGCAAGGCGACCCGTCGCTTGCGCGACGGGTCGCGTCTGATTCTCTGTCAGAGGGTACAATGTTCTGCCAGAGCCGTCAGAGCCGTCCGGAACACCCTGGTGTTTCAGATGGAAACTAGGGTTGTTGCTGATGTTCTTCCTCACACCCTTCAGAGGTTTCGGAAATGCTTCTTCTTTGATTAATTCTGCCTTTCTTTCCCAGGATTCCGCCACCTCCCCATCCCGGGACCTCAAAGTCCTTACTGTTTGTTGTGCTCCTGGTTTTGTATACATCAACACTTGCCAAACTTGATCCCTTCTAGCCGATTGCCAAAAATCTTGGCGCATTTCCGTCTCTGATTGTCGAATAATTCTTCGAAGGTTCCTCCGCTGGGTTTTCACCTGTTGTTGTGACGCTTCGCCTCTCTTTCTGGACTTATTTTTGCACCCCAACATTTTTCTGTTTTCTGCAATCTCCTGCGTCCACCACCGCCTTGATCTGGCACAAACTCTGACCATCTTGCAGTACTTATTGAGGTGATTAACAACATTCTGCTGTATCCACTTAGCTTCCTTTTGTAAATCCTCCTCGCTGCTATTCTCTCCCAAGTTGGGTCTTCACCGGCTTTTTTCCTCCCACTGTTTTTGTAGTTGTTTATAATTGTCCTTATCCTCGTTCAGGGCGTCGATATCCCATCCGTGAATTTTCCTCGAATCCTTAACTCCCTCCTGTTCGCTCTATCTTAACTTGGCAAGCACTACCGCGTGATCCGAAGTAGTAGTCAAATCTGTCAATATCTCTAAATCTCCAGCCATCTCTGCTTTCGTTATAAAGATATCAATAAGTGAAGTCGAAACTTCACCATTTCTTGTGCACACATGGGTTACTTCACCATCTGTGACCTCTGTCAAATCGTACTCGTCCATAAAACTCGTAAGAAAGACATCATCTCTTCATGGTGGGCACTGCGGATCCCATCTATCACTGTGAGCATTCCAATCTCCTCCCATGAGAATCTTTTTTGCCCCCATAATCTTGTTCCATCTTGCTGTATGTGCCAGTCTGCTTTGACTTCTCACCCCCCCTTCTTGTCGCAGCTGATCGTACACATTCACCAATCTCATCTTTCTTCCCAAAGCGCATTTAACATCAAACACCAGTACCTCTCCTTCTCCCACCATCTCCACTTCAGAAAAATCCAGATGCGTGTCTGTTTTTATCCCGGTCATCGTTCTGTGTCCTCTGACCAATTTGTATCATGGGTGACTGATGTGATATCCTTCCTTTTTCACTACCAGTTCCTGCATCATTACGACATCAGACCCCAAACAATTCCTTCTTCCAACGCAATCATCGTCACCTCATACCCCCTACCACTGTTATGCATAACGCACTTTGCCATGACTGCATGGGGGTTTCTGGGGTCCCTGCGTGAGAGCGTTACTCGGCCATTACCTGTGTCGAAACAACTTGAACTTCCAGCTCCTCAACTGTCTGTTCCTCTTCCGGAACTTTCTTTGCAGCCTCTGCTGTTCATTGTCCCCCATCCTCAACCTGACCCGGCGTCTTCTGGTGCTCTGAGTCACATTTCGGCGTTCTCCCTCCCTCTCCTTCCAAGTTCGGCTTTCCTCTCTCGCCGTCTTAATTGCCTCCTGTTTCTTAACACACACATTGGCTTTAGCGATACGATGTCCCTTGCAGTTGACGCACTTGTCGACATCATGGTTGCAGTTCTGTCCTGCATTAGCTTGGCAACCTACCACATTGCACTTATGATCCTTTGTCAAATGCCTGCCTGCACACAACATGCATACTGGCATTTTCAAAGCTCCACATTTCGCCTCAACATGCCCCCATCTGGTGCACACTGCGCAAAAGGAATCCGGACCAGCTGTCATAAACCTCTCCACATCGTACTTTACTCCAGCCACTCTCAATCCTCCTTTCAACACTTTTTCAGCCATTTTACTCCCCTTGACTGCAAACACAACCGAAGATGCTTTCTTTCCGTCCCTCTTCTTCTTCTGCACATCTTTTGGTCCTCCAATCCAGCTAATGGTGAGGGGCAACACCACTCCCTTGTTCTCAGCCTGCAATTCCTGTCTCAATTTCTCCAGTCCCCTTTGCGTCTTGTTCCCCAAATACCTGTCAAAATTGACTCCGTGCATTTTGACCCGCTCCCAGAGCTCATTCGTCTTGATGTCCACAATCCCTGCGTCCCCCTTTCTTGCGGCCGTAATCACAATCTCCATATACCTGATCAGCATATTGGTAGCCGCACCAGGTATCGTAATCGTAGATAAGCATCCCCGGGTCTGCTTTGTCACTGCTTGGAAGTGAACAACATGTGGGACCTTAGCCTCGAAAAGTGCTCTATTCACCTGTGACGAAATATCCAAATCTTTCTTCTGTGAAAGACGGAGTCCAGTGTCCATTTTAAATGTAACTCTTCTTTTCTCCATCGGATTCTGGCCTGCGGGGACCGCTTTCATATCCTCTTTCTTTCCCCATCCCCTCTTAACCTCCTGAAAACCATTTCCCTTCTTCTTATTTTCACCCTGACGTTGGTGTTGCTGTGCTTGTCCGGGTTGTCCCTTTTGTCGCGGTGGGGCTGCTGCCCTCTGCGCCCATGTCTCCTTCTTCTTTTCTTCTAGCTTCTTTAACTCCGGCTTTTTAACTTTAGGATTTCTAACCTCCGGCTTCTTGCCCCCTGTCTTTGGTCCCTTTGGTACCTCCTTTACCTCCGGTTTTTTCACCTCTTCCTTCTTCTTTTCTTGCGGTACCGCTGGCACTACTGGTTTCTTCTTTAAAATCGTAACCTGCCCCACCTCCAGACGCGGAAACTCTTTTAACACTCCCACAGGCAGAATCGCTGGCGCATGCTTAGACTGCCCCAGCTCCTGCTCATCCACCTCCATTTCTTCCTGGATCGCTCTCTGAACCTTCTCGTTTTCCTTCCTCCGAAAATGTTGCACCCAGCTCAAAACTGATATCGCTCATTTCTTCTTCCTCTGAGGTGGATTCTGCCCGTTTCCCCCTCCTAACTTCATCTTTTTCTCCGTGTTTTTACGCCATATCCTCAAACCTACTGACTACTCTCTACGTCAATTGGTCAACCACCTTTTCCATGCAAGCACTTATTGCATTTTCAATTGTATTGGCAATAATCACTGGTGCTATCTGGGGCAACTTCTTCTCTAATTTGCTCAACCTATAGTGAAGCCTCTCTACTCTCTCGCTGACATATGTCCTCTCCAACTTAACCTCTGTTTGAATATTTGGCGCGATTTTCCATATCTACGTAACTCCCGTGTCTATATGATTCTGTCTTGCTGCCATGTGTTCCGCCTGCTTTTGGCACCACTCATCATATCGCTCATCCTGCAGCTGATTTGTGGCCATAAAATCCCTCAGCCCATTAGAATTCCGAAGATACTCACCAATAAAAGTCTCCAAATTTACCGGCTCTCCCTCATTGGTCACCACTCCTCCAGGTTTGGCCCAATTCACCTCAACCTTTCTCCGGCTAGGTGTCTGCGGCATATTTTGGATTGGTCTTTCGGGCGATTGCGACCTCTTCACTCCCTTCCCCTTATTGAGTTTCTGTCCTTTCTTCGTTGGCATCATGTAGAGTTCCTCCTCCCTCCATCCCACCTCTGTCGTCGCATCATCGCTGGCGTTGCTTTCGTCACTAACTTCGAATTTTCTCGGAATGGGTGTGTAGACTCTCAGAGTCACTGCCACTCCCCCTTCCTCTTCCTCACAGTTGTCTGCGTTCCTTCCGCCATCGTCCTCCGACTAAATATACCTCGCCGCCAAAATTGATTCTCTGCTCATCCTGGGGGTCGAAAAAGGATCCTGACGAAGTGCGCTCGGGGGGAAAGCAACAATGCTTCCCCCTTAACAAGTAGTCGGTGGCGGCGAAGAGAGCTCTGAACTGATACTGCCTACACTTCTGCTTCTTTGTCTCGTGACACCCGTAACTCCAGTTTTACCCGTAAGGTCGGAGTATGATCTCTGTAGATCCTCGCGATCGAGTTCGCTAAGCTCGTGTGCGATTTCCGAGGTTGTTGCCACGCCCCCACCTTCAGTGGAGAGCGGTCCCGTAATCTTATCGTATTGCTGTTCGAGGATGTCCCCGATATGGCTGCTGGAAGTGGCCGAAGCCTCAATAGGGGTATCACTACCCATCTTCTTCTCAAAATTCTCCTTGGCCCTCTGAAGAATTTCCTAAAGCGGTTCCTGCTTTTTGGCTCCGAAGAGGCTCATCGTCGTCTGCGTCTAAGCGGTTGAAGTTCGTTCAAATGAAAACCGAAGCAAAAATTTTCTCGCGATGTCAAACTTGATTGGATAAAATCGGTCTTGGCAAAACTAAAAGGTGGTGTGGTGTGTTGTCGGAGGTGTGTATGTTGGGGGATGTTAATACAGAGGAGGAGACGAGGGTGGAGGTTAAGGAGAGTATGTGGGTTGCGGGGGAGAGGTATACTATTCCGTTCGTATGGTAGCTCGAGTTTCCTAAGTAGGCTCGGCGATAAAAAGATGCTCATTGCACCGCAGTCGATTTGTGCTCTGACTCGCTGCATGTTGCCATGTATATTTGGTACAAGGTAGGTTTTGTGGTCTCCACTGCCGCAGCAAGTGCATTACCGGTTTGGCTTTTGGCTTTCGTAGTCTTCCTTTGAAAGCCACGGCGCTGGGGATAAGTTGGCACGGCTGCCTCCACTGGGCTTATTGGACTTGACCGATTTTGAATTCCCGGTATCGGAATTGTTAGAATTATTGGAATTGGCGGAAGTGCTTTCCGCAGGTTGGGAAATGAATGGTCGGAAGTTGCATTTCTTCTCGCCGCCATTCTGAGACTCTCCGAATTGCCTTTGTTGTTTTCGCTGTCCTCCGGGCTTCTTCGAGGTTGCTAGAGCTGTAGGTATACACGATGTCCTGACTCGGAATCGTCTCTCGACTTCGACTGATGATCGCACTCAATTGACTTGTAGGAATGGTATTTGATTTCTCTCGTTGATCGAATCCTGTACTCATGATAATCATTGTCATTGCCGGCGACACGTTTCGTCCATTGTAGCTTCTCTGACTGATGATCGCACTCAATTGACTCGTAGGAATGGTGCTCGACTCAATATCCTGATCGTATTCGGTTTCTCTCACTGGCCGGATCGAATAGTCCTGGCCTGCAGTCCTGATAATTGTCGTCATCGCCGGTGACGCGTCTCGTGCGATAGTTGGTCTCTGAACTCTTCTCCACTGCCATCAGGGTGCTCAATTGAATGATGAAACGATCGATATCCGTGCTTGCAGTAATCATGCTTCGATATGTCGTTTTTAAGGCGGTAATCACAATTGTTGACATTATGATGTACCGCGTTTAGGGGTACGGCGATCGTGTAGACTTCGACAATTGGTGCTCAATGCAGCTGTCGGTATTTGAACTCGTCTCAATCGACAGTATGCAATTGATTCTTTCGACCTTTGGTGCAATTCGGAGTCGATTCTGGCGAACTCGTATCCGACACGTCAAATAGGGGTAAAACTCGTGAATCCCGTGAGCGAAACGTATCCGTTTACTGAAAAGCGATAATAGTGTAAGGGCACGTACGCCAGCGTTCGGCCTTATAGGCATACGTATCGTAATTAGAGGTATACGGTTGCAAACGTGGACTCAAGTGATAGTAAATAGGTGTATAGGTAAGATTATCGCTAGAGATCTAAGTCTCGTAGCAAGCCGACTATATAGAAGGGCCGTTACCCGGCCACAGTCACGTGTCGCCGTTACAGCCGTATTGAACTGTAGCCCTGATCTGCTTGCCCACTCGATGCTGTTCGCTGCGCATCTCTCGAGTATCTTGACGACCTGATTGACATCGCTTCCAGTCGCCACCCAGCCGAGATCGTCCACAAAAGACAGCCCTTCGGCTGAGACGTACTCTTCAACCCATTTGATCAGTCCTGAGGTGTAGATCGCAAAGAGAATCGGTGACACAGGTGAGCCCTGCGGAACACCTGCTTCCACTGGGTGTCTCTCCATGGCGTTGCCATCGATTATTATCTCCACCGTTCTCTCTGAGAGAACGCTCTCCGTCCATCGTATAAGGTCTCCATCCATCCATCTGCCTGACCTTCATTAAGTTGACTAGCCTTCGTTTTGCCATGCTTGGGAAGGCTGCCATAATTTCCATGAGAAGCACGCCAGCTATGTGGCCGTTTGTCCATGCTGCATGAGCTCAGTCGACCATGATGGCCGCTGCATCGATAGCTGACCACCCCATCCTGCTCCCGAATTGTCCGTCGCTCAGTAGCCCTCTTCTCTCGGCCTCTTCTGACAGTAGTTTCGCGACCACCTTTTCGACCACTTTTCCCATGCAGCTCAGCCGGCATATGGAGCGGTAGGCCTTCAGCTTTGTATAGTCGTCTTTGCCAGGTTTGCGAATCACTACCCCGCTAGCTTGCTTCCATACAGCTGGGTGTCTTCCCGTGCGAATGGCCGCCTTCGTCAGCCTCCCAATCCTCTCTTTTTCCCACTTCCAGAGGAGCCGTATGGCACCAAACGACAGCTTGTCTGGCCCGGGTGCCTTCTTGGTTGATTGCGAATACAGGGCTCGCTCAACTGCTTGCTCGGTGACGCGTGTATGTGCGCTGCCTGCAGGAGGTAGCTCGTAGTACTGGTCGTCCTCGTTCGGGGGAGAAGACTCGCGTCTCAGCATCTCTTCCTTCTCCAAGATAGTGTTTGCTTGCTTGCCTTCTCTATCTTTGAGGGCTTGCACGGTCGCACCTGCCCGAGGATTAGCATATCGTGCTGCTCTCCATACCTCGGCTCCCCTAAGGCGTTGTAAACAGCCGCTCCACATTCGGCTCTTGGATCGCCGAATCGCCCTCTGGAGCTCGGCTGTCACTCGGGCGGCCTCTCCCAAATTCCGTTTTCTTTTTTCCCTTCCGACCGCGTTTCTTCTTTCTTTGATGTCAGCATTCCACCACCTCTTTAATTTGGCGCAGATCTTGGTTTTCTTCGCCGTGGCGTCGAGAACAATGCTCATTGCTTCCTGGCACAATGCGGCCTCCTGCTCCACCTCGTCTTCTGTACATTCTGCATCCAGGTGAGCTCTCTCCCTCGCTAATTCAGTCTACAGTTTCTCTGCTGCCTCCACGTCCTTCTCCGTCCTTTCCGCTAAATTCCGCCCCACTACCCTCTCGTGGTCCGCCTCCCCCTGCCTGACCACTTCCACCTCCCTTTCTATAACTTCGTGGTCGGATCTCGTGGCGTGGTTATCGGCTAGTATTGACCACTTTGTGATTGGTCGGTTTACTAAAGTCAGGTCGATGATCAATTCGCCTTCGTGGCCCTCTCTCGTCCAGTGGTGGGTGGACTGGCCGTCATATCCGATCTCCAGTCCATTTTCGTCAATCACATATTCCCACACCGGGAAAAATGACCTTACGCGACGCGCAACTCATAGAGAAGCTGTCTATGGGCCGGTAATCCATAGCATATTTGGCGCGTGGCACTATGAGGTCCTATGGACCTGCAAGTTGACTAGATTACTATGATACGCATGCGATTATGAGCGCTTGATA
>Ga0307514_10000429_pt1 | contig 91893 bp, 82 predicted proteins | sample 16_EM_MG_FD_203088 | JGI IMG/M metagenome (GOLD analysis project Ga0307514, IMG submission 203088) | Populus trichocarpa ectomycorrhiza microbial communities from riparian zone in the Pacific Northwest, United States - 16_EM | ecosystem: Host-associated > Plants > Roots > Unclassified | place... | reverse complement strand
TCCTCCTCTTCATCTTCCTCCTCTTCATCTTCCTCCTCTTCATCTTCCTCCTCTTCATCTTCCTCCTCTTCATCTTCCTCCTCTTCATCTTCCTCCTCTTCGTCTTCCTCCTCTTCATCTTCCTCCTCTGCATCTTCCTCCTCTTCATCTTCCGCCTCTTCATCATGACCGTCTCTTTCCATAGTTATATCGCCCTCAAAATCAACGCCGTCCGGTGCGTTCACATCATCCTCCATGCACATATCCCCATCAGAGTCATGTTCTGAGTAATTTTTGCCATCTGACTCATCGGTAGAGTTGGTATTATCATCTGAGCAAATTGACACAGCAGACAATGCTTCCGGCTCTAAATATCCCCGCTCTAGTTAGCCCTACATGTCCAAGTCTGCCTCATACATTTCCTTCTGCAACTGCAAAGCAACAGCACAAGAGAAATCATTTCCTCCTGGGGTTTGTTTAACAGTACCTTTCTTTTTACAGTTTCCATTCCCCTTCCCCTTCCCTTCCTCTGTTGCCTTCCCTTTCTCTTTCCCCTTCCCATCCTTTGTACCCTTCTCCTTCCCGGTCCCTTTCTCACAGCCCTGTGTGTCCTGCTCACCCTGGCGGTTGTCATTTCCATTGCCATCACTAGGACAACTCCTTCCGCCTCTCGGTGCTCCGCGATCCACCCAGTTCTCACCATCATCATCCTGGTTGATTATCCCATCCCAATTCAGTGGTCTAATGACCAGGAAGGCACCTGGCTTGTACTGGCGGCAGCTTGGTGGCTCAATCTTTGCCCTGACATCATCCCTACCATACCAAGAGAAATTCTTGCCGGTATGTTTAACCTTCCCCGAGCTGGTTAACTGCGGATTGAAGCAATCGACTTGATCCCTGAAGGCACAGGTGTTGTCCCACCTCCAATTGTTCATTTGGTCGCGGGTTTTGTCAAACATTTACCCCATATATGAGTGGAAGGCTACCCACCACTCCCGCAAAGACGAACACCTGCTCCTGCAGAGCAGCCACATTAGCTGGAATTGTGAAAAGTGGCGAGTCGTGACTGGATCAAGAAAGAATATATTATAAAAGTGGTCCCATGCCCTCTCCTCCCTGACGCCGCAGACATTGTATATCCATATGAGTCCACAGATGTGTTGCGAGATGAATCCCTTCATACGGTTCCAATCAAATGACAGGCGTCGATTTATAACCGATGTCGGCATTTTTGCCCTATCAGTTGCCTTCCCCTTTGTTTGGTGGCTGCTCTTTGCTGCCATCGCTGTGAGTTGAATATGAATCTACATCCGAGGCATTAGGATTATGATACAGTTGCATGCAGCTGCAGGATGCCCAGAGGAAACGTACAGATTTGTGTAGGTTATCGAGAGTGTTTTGGAATGAGAGGCATTGTTTCGTGCAAGACACATGATGTCAAAAGAGTTCAGGATGCTGGTGGTGTATTTAGTACAGAAGGAAAAGTGAATGGAGGTGAAGGCGGGAAGCAGGGATATATATACTCGAGTTCCTGCGATTTCTTGGATCAACTTGTTTTGTTGGGTAATGAACACAAAACGGCCCAGCGTTCATCTTCCACAACCACTAGGCACCATATGAATGAGAATCCTCGAGATGAGATTTAGTACTTGTACGGAGGAATGTTTACGACGCCGGGCATTGCTTTTGCATCACACACCACTTTTACCACTCAAACCTCATGCATCTCGGAGCACACTGAGTAGTTCTCAGGTTGTCCCAACTGTGCAACCATTGAACACAGCTACCAACACACCTAGTGGTGGAAAATCCACATGCACCTGATGTCATTGGATAGAGAATACATCATTGTTCGCTTTGCGATGCTTTTACCGCTGCCAAAGGGCGATTTCAACCAGGAAGCTGAAGATATGCACAATCGATAGTTCGAAGTATTGTGCCATGAACGATTGCAGTACTATGATATCTGTGCCAAGAATACATCAACACCCTTCAAGCGGTGCAAATATACCTTCAGACATTGCTGTAACAGTGAATTTCAATGCTGAGATTAATCTGATGGCAGATGACCCCATAATTGAATCCTTTTCAAGGGATCTCATCTCCGAGTATTGTCAGGGTTTAGAGTCTAGTGCAGTCTACACTGCACCTTCCTTTTTTGTCGAATCCCTCCATAGTCACTCAAATAGAAGTCTACCTAGCCTGCGATTGCATATGCATTCAGAAGACATCATTCCTACCTTCTTAATGTCAAACATCTATATCAGACTATGGATTCCCAATGCCCTCACCCTGACATGACTCCGGTTGTAAGAAATGTTTGAAGTCTTGCTAATCGATATAATCAACAAAAGCGTGGGCTTTTGGGGAATTGTCAACATCCGCCTGCTAAGAGACGTGTTTCTGTACCGGCTGGCAAGATGGTTTCCCCTCAAGGAGGGAGTTCCATCACCCCTATAATCCAAGGTTAGAACTCCACCCCCTCAACTTCGCTGTACAATTCTCACATTGCAGATATCACTCAATGGGTGACTTCCACCCCATCCGCTACACAGCCACAGTCAAGAAATTCTCAAACCGCCACGGCATGTACAAGCATTCGTAGCACACCTGCAACTGTAGTAACCGTACAAACAGACTCAATGTGTCGCATTGTATCCATCCCCGCATCCAGCATTGCTAGCAGTCCCACTCCTCTCAGTGGTTTTGAAAACCTGCCTTCCACCATCCCTAATTTCGAAGCCCGCGCGATCATTACAAATCTACTCCGAATGTGACCTACAGAAAGGAATCAGAGACAGAGGCAGTGGCAATTGCAACCACGGGTGGTGTCTACACCACGATCAACAGTCTCCGGCAGTGGCAGCATCCATCGATATGGTTACTCAGATATAACGTGTTGTGTATTTGCAACCGGCAGACTCCTGGAGCTCCCATGTAGAACAGACGGCCGTTTATGAGTGCAAGTGACTTGGAGATGGTAAGTTATGCAATGCAATGCGTTGCGAAAGCATTAGCTGAAGCCCCACACTGGCAGATAATAGAGCCATACTGGAACACCGCTATGCAGCAAAACATCATTTGGTCCATAGCATTTGAGGCACGCACAAAGGAGATCTTGAATAACGTATGCTAAAGCTATGGCCCACGTTGGATATTACATGCTTCAACTCGTACCAGGTTCGAGCACAAGTCCATAAGATTAAACCGCATTTTATTCCATCAGCAAGGGACAACGTAGCAGAGCATAATGATCTTCACCGCTTTGAATCCGACACAGAGCATTTGGAATTCATTGATTCCCTTCTGGCAGATAATAAGTATCTTTTTCCTGTAGCAGCGTGTGGGGAAGGTGGTGTACACGGTCCAAATCCAACGCAGAGAGAGTCGAAACCAGCTAACGAATGACTAGCGTCCACATTAGTTCCTGGCCGAAGCAATCCTGCAGTTTATCTACATTATATTTCATCATCGGGCAAATTACCACGGTAAGTATTCTGATGGATTTTATAATTCCATGATTGATGACAAGGATGGTCATATACCCTCACCATTGATCATGTTAACCTGCTCCACATTGCGCCATGCTCCCCTGGAGTGGCTAAAGAACAAAGGTGGTCATCTGAAAGCTTCCAAGTCAAAGCTGAAAGTGGACAGACCTGATCACTCGAACTACTTCAACTACAATAATGGCAGTGGTAATATCGCATCCTGCTGCGTTGCAACAGGTCAGAAGTTGTTAACCTCGCCTGCTGTTGCAGACCCGGATACATTCTTGATGAATCCCTGCAACACACTACCCGAGAGCTACCAACAGAGGGTGTATAAAAACACTCTTGCAGCAGTCAAGCGTCAGATCCAACAGGCGGAGAACCTAGGGCCTGCTGTGGTCATCAGCATGGAAGCAGCACGTGATGACAATGCTATTCTTCTTGACTATTTGACCTCCGAAGTGGCGCTTGAGGAGCCTGAGCTCGGAAGCACTGACCCAACCATCCCAATGGACAACAATTGAACAGATGACGAACTGCATTTCGGGATGCCAGGGGGCAGTGGGGATTAAGAAGATGAAGGTGACGAATGCAACATGCAAGATACCATCTCCACCGTCAGCTGGCAATGACGGGCCGTGACTGAATTCAAGGGAATTGGCCTGGAAGCCAGTGATGTCGACGGGTGTAAGGGTGAGGATGGCAACGATGCGGATCTGCATGAGGAGGAAGACACATTGCAAGCTGATGATGGATCATTGCATAATGTCGAGGACTGACGGCAAAGTAGGTTTGGCCTGGGAACCAGTAATATCGATGGTCATGAGGGCGAGGATGGCGACGATGGAACTGAGGAGGAAGAAGCATCGCAAGCCGATGATGGATCAACACAGAATGTGGAGGACTGAGGGCATAGTACTAGAGAGTGTGAAAATTGGACAGTATACTTCAGACCTGTAAAATACAATAATGCCAAAGCAAATGCAACGGCAAGTGATGTATCTGAAGCAAAGACTGTATTGTACTAAGTGACAGCATCTCAAAGCTAAACATATAGGGGGAATTTGCGGCATCTGATATACCCCAATCGCAGAGAGGTAAAACATGGCACTCGGCCGGAGAAATGCATAAACATCGCCAGGCATTGGGTAAAAGGCTTCGGCATAACTACAGCCCCTGCGAAGAGTGTAACACACCTGTTGTTCTGATGGTACGGATATGTCACCACATTCCGGACGCAATGTAAAGGAGGTACCGATGCCACACAACCAGTTGCCTGGGTGACAGGAAGCATGTAATTTTCCGTCAGAGGGTAAGACGTTCCATTAAAGCCGTCACAGCCGACTGAATCACCTGCCTGTTTCTGACAGAAACTAGGGTTGTTGCTGATGGCACACGGGCATTGTTATGATTCTATATGTATGCTCGATATAAATCTCATGATGATGCAACATTGAGCTACATGGAGGATGCGTTGCATCTCTTTCACACCTTCAAAGATGTTTTCTTACTCGGGCGATCCAGCACAATAGAGAAGACCAAAGCCAATGCCCTGAGAACAGAACTCATGAACAAGCGAAAGGTCCACAAGGAAACAAATGCTCAAACTTGGACACCGTCCCAGAAGCAGCACATAATGAACTCCTGGCGAAATTCTACCAGCCACGAAATAGATCCTTCCAAGGAGTTAGATGGTGACTTTAATATTTCAAAGATCCACTGGATGTCTCTCATTGGGTCGAACAGATTCGTCGATACAGAGCCTTGCAACAGTATTCTGCTGCAAAACATGAACAAGCACACAAAATGAACCTCAAGGATGGTTGGAATGCCTCCAATCACAATCTCAACTAGCTGTCACAAGTCATTACCTTTCAGCATCACATTCTCTGCTTTGAAATCAGAGAGCTCAACCTTGGAGCCCTCACTCAGGATCAGCAGAACAGCACTGCCACCCGCATGGTACTCCATTCCGGTGCTAATCAGGCTGCCCTCCTGAGCTCCTAGTCATAAGCCAAGCCCAAATTCATGGAACCCCAAAACCGCTGTGATGGAAACCATCCTGATGCTATAATCAAAGACATCAGAGCATCACTCAACAATACACAAGACACAACACACCGCATGGCAATATGCAGCGGCATGCAGAAGTTAATCGAGCATATGAGTCGTAACAAGATGTATATATCAGATGAACAATTGCATGCAATGGAGCTCTGTATTTACCGTGGTATTAAGGTTCAAGTTGAGGGGTTAGAAGGTGAACGCATATCTCAGATATGTCGATGCACAGCAAGCCAGAGGGGGTATGGAGTGGATCGATGGAATGAATGGGTGTGCATAAAGCAACGCCTGGGAAGGTGTTATGGCGCGCTGAATGGGTATCTCCTGTGGTAGCTGCAACAACGATTCAAAATCATGCTCCTAAACGAGGCCGGAGCTTTCGTTGAGTACTAGTTAGCCCTGGTGCTCACAACAATACCTGAAACCTCGGGTAACTTGGATCCCATCTTGAAATTTGTACATTGGCACAATGTATTTTAGTCACTGGGAGTGTCAAATAGTTGTCGGACCACGATCCCAGGGTGGTCAAATCCCGGAGATTACAGGACCGATGCAGTGGCCTTCAGGTGCGCCTGGGAGCACCTGGTCGCGCAGAGGACAAGACTGGGAGTAGCTAGGAGCGCCGGTAACAAGCCTCGGAGCGCCAACCACAAGTATGAGAGCACTGACAACAAGGTTGGGAGCGCCTGGGAGCGCCTGGGAGCGCCAGTGACAAGCCTGGGAGCACGTCGAATCATGGTAGAGCAGTCTGGGAAAAACATCATCTTCTTTGGGAACGCTGCTGTTCCGCCTGGTAATCATAGCTACTACTTATTGTTCAACAATTTTTAACACTCATGTATTCCGTTGGTATTTTCATCTATGTATCTATGTATCTAGAGAGCTACCCTTCTACACACTGTATATCTGAACTGGGTGCAGGCGGTGCATGAGAGCACTTCGAGGTATGCCTGAAGATGATGATCGAGTGAACTCAGAGATACACTGCGAGGCCATAATCCAGCGAGTTTGGCAATGCACTTGGATGCCAAGATCGAGTGAACTCAGAGATACACTTGGAGCCGTGATAGAGCAAGTTTGGAGATGCATTTGGAGGCAGAGATCGAGTGGACTCAGAGATGCATTTGTAGGCCGTGATCGATCAAGTTTGGAGATGCACTTGCAGACAATGATTGAGCGAGATTGGAGGAGTACTTGGAGGTGGTCGATCTGAAGGCAGTCGTTCTGGAGGTGGTAGATGGGAGGCACGCCCGGTGGTGAGACTCTATTCATTGGTTAGTTAACTAGACACCACAGGAATGTGACAAGGTGACTTTACGTTTGAAGCTCTTATTGAGAGCTTGCTGGTGGTGGTCGATCTGAAGGGTGGCACACCGGAAGCTGAAGCTACATTCAGGGGTCAACGTGTAATTGTGAGATTGAAGGAATGACAGACCATCTTAGGGGTATGCTGGACTTGGTGTATGCTGTACTCGGTGTACGCTACACTCCATGTAATGCTTTACTCCGGTGTTAACTCATGATCATGGCAAGGAGAGGTAGAGAGGGATGACTTTAGTTTGTATTCTGTGATGATGGTAGAGTAGTGGACAAGAAAGAGAATGATGAGGGATGAATATGAGAACGATATGGATGATACGAGTGGATATGAGAAATCAGGAGTATGACTTCCTTGATTGGGTTTAGAACACCTCATATTAGTGTAATTACCCACCAGATCGGGACTCGTACCTGCCGTATCGGAGATGGCAAAGTCACTTGCACACAAAATTCTCTTAAGTTCCAGTTTCTCATGATAATTCCACCCATCTCCTCCCATTTCTCTCTTTCTTGTCCTTAAGTCTACCATCACCTAAGAACACAAAGCTAAGTCATCCCTCTTTATCTCTGCATTCCATGATCATGAGCTAACACCAAGTACAGTATATACCGAAGTACTGCACCATCCCACGATCGACTATCTCCCACCCAGTTTCTCATCTCAGCGGATATTGTTATACTCAACTCTCCCTATTCCTGGAATTGAGAGTTAACAAACGAATAGTGTTTCAGTTCCCATCGCGCCTGCCTCCTGATCTACCGCCTCGATGATTAATTGCCTCCAAGTACTCCTCCAATCTTGATTGATCGTGGCCTCCAAGTGTATCTCCAATCTTGATCAATCATGGTTTCCAAGTGCATGTCCAAACACACTCGATTACGGCCTCCCAGTATATCTTTAAGGAGCAACGGCAGCTGTTCAAATACACAGGGGTAACGGAGGTGGACTGGGCGATGGGGAGTATATATTCAGGAAACCCCTGCGTAGATAGACATCATCCCATTTTCATCATATCTTATCATTCAATGAACATACACATTATCTTTCCCAACTTTTGGTCTCACTCACTGTTTCCGAGATTTCGTGGATCCTCACAGCCAGGTAGTATCATATCTTCTCACCCTCCTCCTATGCTCCTTGAGCCAGAACCGCTGTTTCTCATGAATTCCGTTTGGATGTTACAAGAGATGTAGTGGAGTGTTGATGGTGGGCTCTCTGCCTTCTAGCTCTGTCGTTTCACCACAACGGCCTCTAAGTTCCGTCAATGGGCTTCTGTAGATACTCCTCCGATTATGCTCAACTGCAATTTGCGGCCAGATCGACCGGACTTATATATATAGAGAATTAAATAATGCATGCCATATCTATGAAGTAGCAAATCATGTGACTGTTACAAAGGCGAATATGATACACAAAATGGCTCATGGTTATGGAAACCTAAGAACCACTCCTACAAAGCTGCGCAGCAGCCTCAGCTGCTCTTGAAGTCTCCCACAAACCTGCAGAGAGGTCTCAGGTGCCCCAAAACTTGACTATCCTATAAGTCAAATCTCGTAGCATCCTGAATGTACCTCCCTAACTGCTGGTGCTTTCAGAAACACCTGAGAATGCTCTGGCCGAATCTGAGAGCACTTTGCTTAGCCCCAGGGGGGCCTGGGAGCATCTGGAAGTACTTGGAGGTACTGGTGAGGTTGACAGGAGGGTCTCGGAGGTTTGTGTGTGGCTTGTGGACCAATTTACATTTTGCTGATGTACAAGTGAGAAAACCACCGGCAGCCATTGCTTTGCAAGTTTTCAGTGTGGAAAGCATCGTCAGCTGCGCACACGTAATTCCAGAGATAGCTACTAGTAGTAAGACGGAAGGTAGAAGGAAGGAGCGATGGATTGTCAATACCCACATGGATCTGGCAACTTGGAATGATGTGTATAATTAGTAAAGAGAGAATTGCATTTTGCGTATGGGTAGAACGAACGCAAGGAGATATTTTCGCAGCATCACTCATCACATTGCAATTCCATTGGAAGCGTGTACCCAATGAACCCATTCCGATGTATGGTCACTGGCGGCCACAACACCAGTGTATTTGTTCGAAATAGGAGACCAACAGAGCGAGAAGAAAAGGTGAAACAGCGATCGGAGCACGATATGGAAAGTGACGCATGGTATTCACACCGGGTGCAGAGTACTCTGCAACCAAGGTGTCTCTGACAGCTCTGATGGAGTGCATGCACTATGACGCAGCCATTCCGCCCGGACGGAGATGATTTTTGCTGATGTGGTAATTGAATTGATACAATTAGAAATGTAAATGCAATTAATAGTAGATATAAATGTATATATACAATTATTGCTAGAAATCTAAGACTTGTAGCAAGGCAACTATATAGAATAGCTGTTATCCAACTCCAGGTCATATGCTGCCATTATAATTACCTCCAGCATTACTATCATCATTATCAGCATTCTGCTGCCACTGCCACCATTTTAGCCAAATCTGCATGTCCAAAATTATGGGTGCAGCCAGAAATAATTGTAGAGCTGAAAGTACCTTCCAAATGTAACAATCCAATCACAGAATACCTGCTATGTAATGTTTCATTTGGCTGTACAGGTAAATAATTTTTAGTTTTTATAGTATTGTATAAGAATCTTCAAAATGCTAAATGTGAAAATATTTAAAATCTCCTATCTAACTAGTTACTGTGGCATGAGAATTTCAACTAAGAATAGTGTATTTCAACTGTCACCATTGCATTCCACAGCAATGGTAATAAATCTGCCTGAATTATTTGTGAGTGATAGTGACAGGATAGTCATAAGTTTGAGAGGTTACCATAAGCCAACAAATATCCTTACATCAATATGATATTTCCGTCACCCTCATGTGTAATAGATGTCTACCGGCCTCACATGAGCCTTACCTGAAATAGAGTTCCCCCGCTAAAGTTGGTACATAAAACGCCGGGCTTAGCTTCTCACGTTTATTTATACTCGGGAGGAAAAAAAGCCCCGATCAGGTATAGATTTTTACAAAAAGAATAACGCCATTCGTATCCATTAATTTTTTATGATTTCATGATTTTTGTTTTTTATTCCTACCCCCATCTCTGGACTTAAGCCTCAATCTTCTCCTTAGGAAAAGGGGTGAAGCGGAGGTAAGGCTTGACGATGCGGAAGTCGGGGAAGAGAGTCTGGTTCAAGGTTAGCTTCGCCTTAATCCCCTCAGGCAGTGGGGGGGTGCAAACCTTCGCCTCCTCGTTGGTGACGGAAGGATGAACGATGACGTCGTCGCCCTTGACCCAGTTGATGGGGGTAGTGATGCTTTTACCCATTAGCTTCCCTCTTCTTCAATGCTCAACTCTCTAAACTCACCGGTGCTTATCTCCAGTCTGGAGGGAGTCAACAACACGGAGGACCTCCGCAGCATTTCTTCCGGTGGAAGCAGGGTAGGAGAGAATGAGACGGATGGTCTTCTTGGGGTCGATAACGAAGACCGAGCGGATGGTGAACGCAATGCCCTTGGAGTCGACGTTGGTAGCGTCCTGGTGATCAATCATGTCGTATGCGAGCGAGATCTTACGCTCCTTATCGCCAATGATGGGGAACGACAGCGTGGACTGGGAGATCTCGTCGATGTCCTTGATCCACTTGTCGTGAGACTCAATCGTGTTTGCGGAGAGTCCGATCATCTTGACATTGCGTTTGGTAAACTCGGGCTCAAGCTTGGCGAAGGCACCGAGCTCAGTCGTGCACACGGGGGTGAAGTCTGGTTTTGATTGTAAGACGGTATGGACTACAGAAGGAAGTGGAAGGGGAATACTAACCTTCTGGGTGAGAGAAGAAGACACACCAGCTGTCGCCTATCCACTCGTGGAACTTGATAGGGCCCTTGGTAGTTTCGGCCTCGAAGTCTGGGGCAGTACTACCGAGACGGAGACTGTAAGGGAAGAAATCAGTACTTTTACTTGCGGTGACACCTAAATCTTGCAGCGTAACACTTACGGGGTAGCGCGTTCTTCAGCCATTGTGTTATAGATAGGCAAGTGGTATTTGGAGTGGTCTGGTAGTTGTATTTTTGAAGGTATGGATGTATTAGTAGGGAGGGGATGTCGAGTTTTTAATGGCGGGGCCAGGAGGGAGCGACGCTTGGGATGGTGCAATCGATAGTTTGCCGATATGGGCACTCTCGATAACGCTCTCGGATTTCTGGTGCCATTTTTTTTTTCTTCGTGAACACGTTCCTACAATGACGTGCTAGATGTTGAACTTTGGTGCACCCTGCTTAAGCCAGTTCGGGCTACAGAGGAGGGGTAGTTTGTAATCTTATGCCCACATGAACATCATATGATGTGATCGCTCGTAACATCCTTTTTATCCTCATATTTCCCGTGCTATAAAAGATAGCACCTGGGCGCAATCTCCAAGTGCAACCCCAAGTACCGTCTCCAAGTTCGCTTGAGCGCTGTCTTTAAGTGCATTTAAGTACCGTCTCCAGCCAGCCCAGATCGATCGTGTGTACATAAATAGATAGATAGGTAGGTAGATAGATACAGAATACATGCTGAATGCATGGCTTATGCAATGGTTCGATAAAGAGTAGTAACCCTCGTCGGACAGAGAGCACTAAAATATTGTATCACACTCGCTCGTGCGTCCATTGAGTCGGACGAGGCCGAGCGGAGATATACCCATTTCCCCCGATGTACTACTACTCCTACTCAACGGGACCAAAGGTGTAAATACCGTGGGTGGTTGTAGTAGTTAGTATTCATTAGAAAACAGCTGCGGCGCCGAGAAAAAGCGTCTGGAATTGCGTTGGAATTGTGTCTTGCAGAAAAGTGGTTAGCTGCTGCTTCCTGCATAGTTAATGGAGTATCAATTATTTTCTGTGTCGTCCTGCAGTAATTAGTGGTGTTGGTGGTGGTGTGGGTAGCTGAGATGGGGTGGGGTGAGATAACTGGCTGTATCCTCACATGATCTGCCACTGACGAAGCACGACGCTGAAGAAGCGTAAATTATCGTTCCCTACTTACATACTAGGGTCAAACAAGTTTATCGTGAAGGAATTCTTGGAGATTATGATGACAGTGATTCTAGCGGCCTCTCTGAGTCCCCGCTGAATAGTTGTACACCATCACTTACCCGGGCACCAAGAGGGAGACCATCGCTAAAGCGAAAACGAAAGGGAGATGGCAGAAGCTTTCGACAACCACAGGGTCCTGGCCTGCCAGATGTTTCAAATCGTGTACCGCAGCGTTGCACCACCTGCAGAGGTCTTGGTCACTATGCAAGCGGCGTACTAGGCCACACCTAGCATTGTGCGAGAAGGATGGCAGCGAGAGAAGCAGGGGAACAAGAGCAGTATGGCGGTGAAAGTAGAGTCAGAGAAAGAAAACGATCGAGCGAGAGAAATAACTTGAGGGATAGAATGTACAGTACAATAGAAGATATATTAAGCTGGCTGCTTTCTTACCGGGCATAAAAACCGAAGAAACAAATGTGCGCTAACACCCATGAACGTCATCAATTTTCCTGCTTCTTGTTTGTCTAGATGAAGTAGTCCTTAACAGTAGGCTGGTGCATTCATATTGGCAGAAGCCCTCTGTAAAGGTTTTCAACTTACCGCGAGAATACTGCCAATAAGAATACAAAACATGCTGATGATCCACAGATGGTGCTTTAAGGCAGTCTTCATCTTCGAAAAATCTGTTAACGGTGTCAGTCAAACAGTCCAGCTTAGCCTTCGAGAGACTAGCAGGATGCTATCCAGACGAAGGGAATGAAAGTACTTCCATGTTTGGCATCGACTCAGCGAGCTTATACATGGTATGCTGCTCCTGAAATTCATGCTTGATATCCTGTCCGGAAGGCGAGGTTTTGTGGTCCTTGTCGCTGCTTGACGCCTGCTGCTGCTCGTTTGCGTCGGTAGGCTGGTGCTCGCCGGACCCGCCACTTCCAAACGGGTCCTCGGGTACGATCCTCACGTGAGCGGACTCGTGGAACGCGGCCGGCTGCCACAAGATGATAGAGCTGTTGAAGGGCTTAAGCTTGTAAAGTGTGTTAAGATTAACGATAAGCTGCGGGATAAGGACCGGAGTGTGACTGGTAACAGAACAGAGGGCAGAGTTGGCTTGGAAAGTAGTTGTATAGGTTGTAGTGACACGGAAACCACGACGGAGGCGTGGAACGTAGTACGAAGTGTTGAGATGAGGGCCATCTTAGAGGAATGGGTAAAAAGAGACCAAACGAAGGCAACCGAGGTGATGAAGGAATGAACAGGAGTGATGGAGGAGAAAGAGGATGGAGGAGTGGTCAAGCTGTTTAAACCGTACTGTGAGCCTCACGGAGCCTTAAGGGCAGAGGGAGGGGGGAATCGGCACTGTCATACTCTAGATAGAGTGAATAGAGTATGATTAAAACAAAAAACAAAAGCCTCACGGAGCCGCAGCCATGTGAGTTGTCTTAGCTTCGCTTATGCATGGTTACCATGGTGGCAGGATGTCATACAGCTTAAAGGTTGATGATGGAAGAGATATTAGATTAGACGATCAGATAAGGCTGACTAGCCTGATTGGGGCTAGTACTTGGTGGATTGTGGGGATGATATCTCGCGATTCTACAGGGAATAGAGAACATCCGCTTCCAAAAGGGCAGTCAAAAAAAACGGGTTAGACTGCGGTTTCTGTGGCACTTATACTATTCTAGTGTTGGTGATCGAGATCACTTGTGAAAGAAATGTTCTATAATAGTCTGCCATCTGGCTTTTATCGCTGGTGCTACGTTCTACAGTCGACTGCAGAAGCCCAAGAAAGATGAAAAAGACTGAGGCCCCAAACAAACCCCTTGCAGTTCTCAAACCAGCTCAAATACTGCTTCTACTCTTTGAAGTCAATGTAATTGGGGACGAAGAGCATAAGGGAAGTGTTAATGCCTCTCATCGAGATATCTCTTGTACAAGATCTACAGGTCACACCGGGAAAAATGACCATGCGCAACGCGCAGCTCATAGAGAAGCTGTTTTTCGGACGGTATTCCATAGGATATTTGACGCGTGGCACAATAAAGTCCTATGGACCTGCGCATTGACTAGATTACTATGACACAGGCAAATATCTGCACTCGATACTATACATGATGCTGCGTACAGCACACTTGACTCCATGCTTCCAAACGCACTTCATTGCACGCTCCCAAGTACGCTCACATGTACGAGCACCAGTACGCTCTCAAGACGCTCTCCAGACGCCCTTAAGACGCTCTCCAGACGCTCACAAGTACGCTCCCAATTGTACTCGATGGCACACTCCCCGCCTGCTTGACTGTACGCTCCCAAGTATGCTCCCGATTGCACTCGATTGCACACTCCCAAGCAGGCTCCCAAGCAGGCTCCCAAGCACATTCCCAACTATGCTCAATTGCACGCTCCCAAGCTCACTTGACTATACGCTCCCAAGTACGCTCCTGTGCGCTCGATGCAGAGAGACTCGCGGAGTAGAAGGCGCTAGGCGCCGGGCGGGGTGTGGCCGGTGAGGTGTGGCGGGCGGGGTGTGGCAGGCAGGGTATAGTGGCCAAAATCATACGTCGGTCGATATCATAGTCTGAACCTTATCTTTAGCGCGCCCACCGCGACAGGATCTCACGATGTCTCGCTGTCATGGTGTTGACAATTGCAGCCTTAGATTCTGCAGGAAAGGTAGACAATTGAATCTTGGGGAGAGCAGATCTCCGTCTCCAATTTTCCAGTGGAATCTGCAGCCTGCTTCCCATCGATTATGGGCGTACGTGTACGCATTTGGCCCAGGGCTGATGGTGATGATGGTGATGGTGATGGTGATGGTGGTGAGAGTGGTGGTTGTCAAAGATGATAGCCCCATGTGAGGTTCATGTCATGCTTACCTATTTAATCAAACCCCCCATAACGTACCTATCGCTGTAACTCGGCTACAGTATTTGAATTCTAACATCAGCTATCAACGTACCGTAACTTCAGCCCCCAAAGAAGCTTGCACTGATGCAATATATCCGATTCCTCAAATCGCCCAGCTTCAAGGCGGGTAGGCACCGTGATGGTATAATATTTGCCTGTATGTTCTGATTTGGGCGAGTCATTCATGCATAGGGATAGCCAACCTACTTGATAAGAGTTTAAATGGCCGGCGTTGTGATCACCACCATCATCATCACCATGACCATCACAGAAAGAGTTGTAACCAGCATGAAACAGCCCAGGACAGAATGTGTGCGCATACATACGTCCAAAATGGATGGAAATCGGGCTGCAGATTCTGTTAGAAAAACTGGGTCGGAGATCTGCACTCCCCAAGTTTAGATTGTTAACCATGGCCAAAGGAGAGATGGCTGAAATCGTCAACACTATAGCCTTAAGATATCGTGAGATCTCATCAGAGTGCTGAAGATAAGGTTCACGTCATTAGACTTCAATCAACCGAAGTCATGATTTCGGCCACTCTCACTCGCCACTCTGCTGGGTCTGTGCAGCCAGGTGTGCTCGACTCCATGCTCCCGGGTGCGCTCAGCTCTATACTCCTAAGTATACTCGATTGCACATTCCCAAGTGTACTTAGTTGCACGCCCCCAGGTGCACTCGTCTCGATGCCCTTGGGAGTGTCCCCGCTCTAAAAATACAAGATTGGCCGGCGCTTAAGAACGGTTCTGCAGATTCGCAACCTGAAAGCGTGACCACTTAGAGCGCATTGAGTAGATCATTTAATATCTAACAAGTGTCTCAATCGGAGGAATATTCGTGGAGTTGGATGTGGAATTGATGGAATCCCATTTGAGAGCATGGAGTCGAGTGTGCTTGGGAGTTAGGAGCTTGGGAACATGACTCGAGTGAACGCACTTGGGAGCATGGAGTCAAGTACACTTGGAGTCATAGAATTGAGTGCAGTTGGGAGCTAGGAGTCGAGTGCGTTTTCCCTGCGCGCTTGCGCTCTATATGAGGAACAGCTTGGAAACAATCGTAGAGAACTGATGTTTACGGGGAGCATGGAGTAATGGGGAAGGGGTTCTGGGTGCCTTGGGAGAGAGAAAGCTTCAGTAACAATATTGTGTCCTGATGAAAACGTTCAACGTTCAAGCATCCTTTATCTCCCTCCATGATTTAGGCTTTAGCTGATGAGTTTCCACAGAAAAAATACCTAACCTCACCCATAATAGATATCAATAGACGACGAAACATATTGCCAAGTACAATTGGTACTGAGTACTGTTCCGAAGCGGCCAGTCCGGACAGATATCTGCAGTCTGGCATCTCCTGACCGGCCCGCGCCAAGGGCGGTTTCATATGTGGCGGTCTATACCTGACCGGTCTGCTAATCTGTGGGTCGGCCTGTGGGTGGACTGGCCGCTTCGGAACACTAGTCTAAAAAGCATACCACTGAACGGAAATCGCCTTTGTTTTTAATTCCACCCATACTATCTAGTCTCTATCTAACCTTACTGCAGGATTGCTCTCAATGAAATTCAGATCCATCTTATGCCCCAACAACTCCCTGATGTTGCTCACTTTATACCGGATCATGGTGGGTCGTTCCAAACTCAGTCCCCACCCATAAACCCTCAGGTCTTTCGGCAATCCCATGCTCTCTAACATCTCGGGTCTGAACATACCCGAATTTCCAATCTCGACCCACTTGCTGAGTCCAGGGTGAAATCCAAAGATCTCCATCGACGGCTCGGTGTAGGGGTTGTATGCAGGCTTGAAGCGGAGATTATGTACTCCCATCTTCTTAAAGAATTCCTGCATGAAACCAATCAAACCTCCCAACGTGAGACCGTAGTCCGCAATGACTCCCTCGACCTGATGGAACTCAGCTAAATGTGTGGCATCGACAGTCTCATTGCGGAAGACGCGGTCGATAGAGAAGTAACGCGTAGGGCGCGGGTCCTTGGCTAGTTTGTGGAGTATTGCGGCAGAGATGGCGGTTGTGTGGGTGCGGAGAACAAGGCGGAGAGATTCCGCCTCCTTCCAATGGTAGCGGTAGCCCTGCGATCCGAACTTGCCGATTTCGTGAACTTCGCGGACGTTGTTCCAATATTCCGTGAGTTCTTCTCCAGTTTCGTCCTCGCGTGGCCTGTCGGCCACCGCCGGGTCAGAGATGTAGAAAGTATCTTGCAGGTCACGGGCGGGATGTTGCTGGGGAACGAAGAGGGCGTCGAAGTTCCAGAAACCGGACTCTACGAAACTGTGCAAGGTAAGCCCGAGCTAAGGTGACAAAATATATTGACAACCTCCTCTTGTCGGACGGTGGAATTTACCGACTCGTAGGCATTTCAGTGAAGCCCATCTCGAAAAAGATGTTTCTAAATTCGTGGCGGACTTTGTTCAGCGGATGAAAAGCACCGCTTGGGGTATGTGCACCGAGAGCGGCAAAGTTGTAAGGCTTGAAGGACTTCTCCTTCCACGCACCACTATTTCAATTAGCAACCTACAGCCGACAAGACAGCAGATACTGCAGCGTTAACCTTGCAATCATCTCCGCTGTCAGATCCGTCTCCTCCTTGACAATCTCCAGCGCAAACTTGGGGCCTTTGTTGATCTTGAAGCTAATGTGCTTCTGCATAACGACCAGTTTCCTCTTCTTCAGATCCGTCAGGACCTTTGGGTCGGGGAGCGCCTTGGTGTCCTTGATGATCTGTAGCTGTTCGCGGGTTACATCCTTAATTGATGATGCCTACATATCCGTCCACAATTAGCATCCACCCTACCGGCATCCACCCCACCAGCATCAAATGTGACGTACCTTCTTCACCAACTTATCTCCGTCCTTCTTGATCCAACCTTCCTTAAAAGCCTTGCCTTGCCCAACCTTCGCCGAAGCAGCACCTACAACTTTCTGCCGTGCATCAGCAATCTCATCCTCACCCTTGCCGTACCAGGTTGACTCACAGCTAGCTCATTGATCTTAAGCCCATCCAAAGCCTTACAAACAGCCTCGTACACCTTGGCCTCATGGGAACCATCTTGCACAATTCCCGCACCCTCTGCCGTTATTACTGCAATCTCTTTGTCCACAGTCTCGTAGGTAACCATTTCCCGACTCTGCAGTGAATCCAAGGCGCCCTTCAAAACCGGTGACTCGAGGTCCGGGAAGGCCATCGTAGAAGTGAGAGGTAGAGTGCTGGCATCTTTCAGTGCGTGTAGCACCTGTGTAGGAAGATCCGGTGCCATTGTGCAAGTAGTTTCGAGCTCGAGGTCGTCAGTTGTTGAATCGCGGGGTGAGGTTCTGAGCTAATGGTGGGGTCATTTATTAGTTACCCGGACAGACCTTCATTGTGAGTCACTCATTTCTGGGATTTGCCAAAGTTTGCAAGTTGCAGAGGAAAGGCGACCTACCTTGGATTGTCAACCGTGAGAGTACAAATGGAAGCAGTGAATTTGCTGTGATCCTTTACAGCTACCTCAACACACGCAACCTAGGCCTCCAGGCTTGAAGATTCAAAGGTGTGAAATGGGCCACGAACAATTGATGAGCACAACAATGATGAAAAGGAAAGGGGAGAGAGAGTATGTCAGTGCTCCCTTTAAATGAGGTCTTGGGCTCACACTTCTCAAACTGCTATATAAAATACCACAACCCAAACATGAGAAACGAATGCCCAATTTGCTCAAATTCAGACAGGCCTGTAATTCTCAAGTTTAGAAACCTACAGCATAAAGAATCCAACCTTAACTCCAGGGGCAGAAACTTTTGAACAAAGCGCGGTCAGAAAATTCGTGTTTGCTGTGTTGGCACACCGTCAGTTTCAGATTTGACTTAAACCCGGTGCCGAACTGATCCCGTTATTTGGTTTCGGCCCTTGATTTGTTCCGAGGATGTCCGCCACGGCTTTGAGAGTCGAAACGCTAGTTCACTCTGAAAATGCTGACCCGCGAGAATTTCATCGGCATTCATCAGGGCACCTTGCCAGCCTGGCAGCCTCACTCTTGCGTACTGTCACGTAGGGCAATAACTGTGCGGTCTAGTTCTCATGGCATAAGTGATATCTTTTGCATCCCGAAACCCAGCTCAACAGTCAAAAGTACACTTTGAAAGGAGGGAAGTGTAAATCATCTTTGAAAACCTCACGCAACGGTCCACGAGTAGCATCACACAACCATCATTGTTACATTCCTTTTAGAAGCCTATCACCTGCCGCAGCCCCATCTAATGCCTTGTCCTTGCCCTCGGCTTACTCCTGACAATACTATCAACCCTCAACAACATCTCCGCTGCCTCACTAGCCGAAGAAACCACAGCCCTCTTGAGTTTGAAACTCTCGATGACACGCAGTTCCCTCATATCCGCGATGCGTCCGCCGGGAGTATAAAGGTCCAGTCCAGAGCTGTTCATCCCATTATGATGTGCTGCTCTCAGCTTGGCAACCAAATCACTTGAATCAAAGCCTGCGTTGTCGGCAAGGATGGTGGGAAGCTGTCGTAGCGCACGGCCGAACGCTTCAATGGCTAGTGCCTTTTTTCCTGGCGTGTTGTGTGCCGCGTTCTCCACTGCTTTAGACATGAGCATTTCGGAACAACCACCTCCAAGGACGGTGCGCTTTTCGACGACGGTTTGTGAGAGCACCGACAACGCATCGTGGAGTGAGCGGTCCGCCTCGTCGAGGAGTTGCTCGGTAGCCCCACGAATCACGATGGTACATGCCTCTCCTGCGGCCACTCCGGAAAACTTGATGAGGGTATCTTCACCGATGATGACCTCTTCGATCAGGTCGCATTGGCCGAGTTTTACGTTCTCGGGGTGATCGAAGGTGGAGGTGATTTCTCCGCCGGTGACGAGGGCGAGACGCTCAATACCATCAAAGTCGGCATGTTCGATCGAAACGATTCCTGCGTCGGCAAAGAGCTGTTCTGGCCAGTTATAGATGAGCTGACGGTTAACGAAACAGTTGATACCGTGTGCTTTGATCTTTTCGACTTTGGCCTTCATCTTTTCCCGCTCGGCCTTTTCGAGCTCAGCAAGTTTGCTAGTCGAGTCGACTTTCACACGTGCACCGAAGATCTTAATTTTATCTGTGTCCATGGCTACGGAGAAACACCATCAGCTGTTGAAACAATCCCATGAAAGGGTGAGTAGTCCTTACCAGTATTTGCCACCAAAATTTTCGCCTTCTCCAACCGCTTTGACTGGTTGAGTCCAATCCGCTTATCCAGAATGAAGCCCTCATCGAGATATGAATCCACCAACTTTCCACCAGCCTTCTTGATGATTTGGATGTTATTAAGATTTGTGCTTCCCTTGAGCCTGAGCACAGCGTCGACCGCTAGCTCTGCAAAATGTTCCTTATCTTGACTGAGAACCTTCGAGCTCAATGTTGTTCTCGCAATGTTAATTAGGTCTTGTCGAAACGCGGCAGTGTCGTCGCCATGGTTAACAGCGGCCTTCTCGAGAGCTTCCAGAGCGGCGGCGGAGGCGATACGGTAGCCGTCGATTATGGTCTGCGGATGAATCTTTTGGTCGACAAGACGCTCGGCTTCGCGGAGGAGCTCGGCAGATAGCACGGTGACGGAGGTGGTGCCGTCGCCAATTTCGTCGTCTTGGACTTTTGATATGTTGACGAGGACTTTTGCGGCAGCATTATCGAGAGCTATCGATTTGAGGATGGTGGCACCATCGTTGGTGACCATGATCTCGCCGGTTGACCTATAGCAGTAAATATCGGAAGTTAGCAATTGATGCGAGAGATGGATTATGATGGGGGAGGGCATACGCAGACTGCAAGATCTTATCCATCCCTTTCGGTCCCAGTGTTGTCTTTACCAGATCACCCACTGCTATTGCTCCCACAAACGCCGACAATCCTACACTACCGTCAGCTCTTCATCTGCTCAATGGATTACTTTGTACACACTAGCATTCTCTCCACGCTCTTCTTGTACTTGGTCGGCGAAAATCTGGGTTGGGTTCGACTATAGACGTATCATTAGCTTCTTCATCGGTTGCGTACTTTCGGGGAGGTGATGGAGACATACCATGATGATATTAGATTATATGGGCTGAGTTTCGTGATGGTGGGGTTGGTGTTCCCGAACTTCTCTTGCGGCTTGAGGCTCGAAACTTTAGCGCGGGTTTGAAGCGAGTTAGGGCTTGGGGTTTGAAAGTACGTCAGTTCGAGTGCAGTTCGGTGAAGATGTCAGCAAGATCACCACTCGGGCTTCCTCTACTCTCTCTGAAGACTGGGGGCTTCGCAATGACGCTCAGTCGGTACATAGAGATTTATCAGTTATGAATTGCCGGTAATATAGTAAAAGCATGTATTAGCTTCACAGACCATAACAATAGTCTCAAAGTTTGCCCTCATTATAGAAAGTGGCTTAAACTTTCAGTTGAATTATTTCTGTGGGATTTATCCTTTTGCAGATGTGTACACGTGCAGCCCATGACAAGCTCCCCATGGACTCCTGCACGAAGCAGTCTATACTAGACCTATAGTGATTCATGTATGGACTGATGGGAATTTATAACATGGCAGAGTCTATAGACCTATAGAAGTCTTACTGCTAGTAGGGTCTATGGGCCTATTCAAGTCTTTTATATACTGTTGATACTATTATTGACAGCACACTTGAGAGCATACTTAATACAGCACTTGAGAGTCTACTTGGAAGAGTACTCTATAGAAGCTTTGACATTGACCTACTTCCACTGCCATTGCCATCACCACCACCATCACCGTGGCCATCACATTGAAAGAGTTGTGACCATCATAAGCAATCCAGGACCGAATGTATATCAACATCTAAAATTGATGGGAATCGGGCTGTAGATTCTGCTGGACTATAAACTTGGATCAAGGTCATGATTTCAGCCATCTACTACTCCACTGGTCTGTATATTCAGATGCACTCAAATCTATACTCCCAAGTGCACTTGATTACACGCTCCAGGTGCACTTCTCTCCATGCTCCCAGCTGCAATGTTCGCACTCTTGGGATACCGCTGCTTGTGATCAAATGATCTACTCGATGACCTCTACATGGTCGCCTTTACAAATCATGAATCTGTCCAGCCGTTGTTGAGCAGCTGTCAATAATGTCTATTTGGAGCAGGGACACCCTAAGGACATGGAGACGAGTGCAGTTAGGAGCATGGAGATGAGTGCACTTAGGAACTTGGAGTTGTGTACATTTGTAAACTTGAAGGCAAGTGTACTTGGGAACTTGGAGTGTACTTGAGAGCATGAAGTTGAGTGCTTGGGAGCTAGGAGTCGAGTGCATTTGAGGACATAGTGGAGAATGGAGTATATCCCACAGGCATTTCGCCATTCCCCCCATGTCCGTGCTGCATAGTCATCCTGTGAAATTGATATCATACTATCCATGTCCATGTACAGGTCCATAGGACTTCATAGTGCCACACATCAAATTCCCTACAGAATACCATCTGAAAAACAGCTTGTCTATGGACTGCACATTGCACAAGATTATTTTTCCCAGTGTATAGTGGATTTACACCTTTGCCGATGTTTTTTTAGTGATTGCTCAATACGTGCTACATGTTTCTTGCAGGTATCAAGCATTGCGAGAAAAATAGGATTCCGATTGAACATGTCTATTTGGAGAGACTCGGTCACATGCTGCAAAACAGTTCTTAGACCTTCCAGCCTATCAAAGAGACGACTGCCTGCATTTTTGAGTAATCCTTTCAACAACTTAGTCGCCTTCTTGATTGATAATTCGTTTGTTGTAGCATGCAACAAAGATATGCAGGTTTTGTTGCTCTAGGCCGCTGTATATTTGGAGCTGTACAATGAGGGTATATGATAACATTGGCAAAAGTTTAGTTATTACAATATTGTAACTTGATATATTCCACTGTACTATTATCTTGTGTAGTGATATTTAAGTATATATTTCATTTGTCCGTTTCATTTCCCAAATCTATTTTCCCATTTGATTTTTATATTTCATTTGAAAGTTTTGTCTAGAACTTTAAAAGGCTTAGGATCTTGATTTTATTTTTATTTTGTCTCATTATTCCCATATCAAGTAACTAGTTGTATGCTAAAGCCGCTAGCGTATGCTCAGTGATATGAATATTTTCATATCTAGCAGCACATAATTGATTACAAAGCACCGCCAAACATCGCGCCAAGAAGCTCACATTACTTGATGTGGACAGCGGGCAGGGGCTATATAAAATTTTAAGTTTCGGGTGTTGTCACGCAAAATCACTCGAAGATATTGTGCCCTCGCTCGAACATTGGCGGTTGCTCGCTACAGGCTGCCGTACCCGTGTATACTTGTGGGTGAAGGTATGAGGAGGGATTTGTGAATCCATCAGCATCACAGAAGGTTTTGTTCCTTTCATTAACCATTTTTTTTATTTCCCCCCAGTAAGCACAATACCCGCCAGATATTCCTACTTTTCCATCTAATCTCACGCACATCCACCCGAGAAGAAGGTATCTCATCGCCAACATTATCATTCACTCCCCCGCACTCTACGTGCCCGGTCCGCCCAACAATGCAAATCGCCGGACGATGCTAGGTCCAACCTCGTCGTACTCGGCCTTGGTGTGGCAATAGCTCCTAAACTCGGGTGTCTGTCCCAACAAACTTCCTCCAAACCATGGTCCATGACGCTGCCGCTTGTGCGTGATGACCTGGACTTCCAGTCCACCAGACTTGGCACCTCCGGAGCGCAACTCTGAGGCGCGAAGGCGGTCGTCCACCAGGTGACGGATATCGCGTTGAAGACGGCGGCCAAAATCCTTGTAGAGTGTCGAACCACCGGAGAGTACAATGTTCTAATTCATGTGAGCTTGTGTCACTCTATATTATGGGACACATAGTAAGTACAAACCTTGTAGAGACCTCTTCTCACATCAATTGGTGAAGACTGAATGACATTATCAACCACGTTCGGCAGAGGAGTCAAAAAATCACTCGAATAGATCTCGGGGTTGAAGAAGATCTCCGGTGCCAGAAAGCGCTCATACCCCACATCAACCGTAGCCTTCTTTCCACCGAGCTGCTCAACAACGTATTTCTGGAAACGCTCGGGCTCACGGTCGAAACGGGTGAACTCCTTCACGATGTCGGGACAGACGTAGCAGAGTTCCTCTTTGATCTGCTCCGCTGTTTTGAGGGAGGAATCGGGTTCGCCACGGTCTCGGAGGAGCGACTGCACAAAGTAGGTGATGTCTCGACCGGCAATGGGGATGGATTTGATGGAGGAACCGATGACATATCCTTCGGCCTGCGCGAAACTTAGCTTCGGGTAGCTAGCATTTCGAGGTCTTAGGGGCTTACGACTGGGATGACGTGCGTAACACCGTCACCTGAATCAATGACAGTACCTGTCAAACTTCGGTCTTGAACCTTGCTGCTGGTCCAACTTGCCGCAAGGGCGAGCACAGCTTGGACGGCAATGTAAAGACCGGCGCAGTTGAAGGACTCGAACATGATCTCGGCAGTGTTTTCTCGGGATTCCGGTGGGTTCAAGGGCTAGAAGAGTTAGCTACTCCCACGCAATGTCACGGTCCTGAAGTTACATACTGGTTCCGTGAGAAGGAAATAATGGTCCTCGGGCTCAACACGTAGGTATTTGAAGATAGAATTCTGCCAGAAGCGCTCCATATGGTCCTGCGGCTCCGGTCAACATGCGGACTCGCAAGCTATTGCAGAACTCCCATACCCAGTTCTCCACTTGACCATGTCGTATGGGATAGTGGATTCCGTAACCTGAAGTCGTCAGCTACTCAATCAACGACAGCTCTTGAGATGCCGAGCTCATTCCCCTCCGTCTAAGAAATTCATTCCGGAGTTCGAGGTGCGTACCAGGTCCCGCAGCTTGAGCAAGTGCTTCATCTCCAATAAAAAAGTCCAGGTCCTCGGTTCCTCTCTTTGCGCTCAGATGGCCCGTCGGACCAGCACCTCCGGTAAGGTACGAGGGTTTTTGGGCAACTGCTGGACGTCCGGAGCCCCCTGAACCTCCTCCACCTGCGGCGCCTTTCGTTGCAATTGCCGTGGGGAATACCCAGGAAGGAGAATCGTTACCGGCGAAACCTGGAGTGTATTAGATCGAAGCTGTGGAGCTTTGGTGGATGTACGAACCCAATTTCGAAAACCCTGTACCGCTGTTGTAAGCTGTCAGTAAGAGTCAATGCTCCGGAAGAGCGGTGGCATAGGACTGGGATGAGCTTACTTGTCCATGACAACGGCGGGAGTTTGAGAAGCCATGGCGGAAGAGTGCAATCTACAGATGGGAGATAACTGTAGATAATAGGCGTTGAATGGAGAGGAGATGGAATGTGGTGAGCTCTCGTTGCTTTACTTAGTCTAGTAGTCTGGGAGCGGGGATGTCAGGTTGCTTGCGTGGAAGGCTTGAAATTGGCTGGGCACACGGACAACATCTTGTTTGCTCACTCGGCCCGGCTACGGACACGCAGCATCCCACTGAGCCTCTGAACCACGCCGCCGCCGCCGCCGCCGCCAGACGACACATCAATTGCGGAGCTGTTCCTTGAGAAATACTGTCGGCTTGTGTCACTGGACAGTGTCGCCACATTGGTTGGCAACACACTGCATGTGGATCTGTCAATGTCGCGATGCCACCATGTCGGGAAGACCTTCTGTACTGAGTGCTTTTGTCTCGGAGAATATACACGACGATGCTGCACGTTCAAAACAATCAACATCAAGCTTTTGATGTTCCAGGGAGCTGGATGACGATTTCAAACCCTCGGCCTGCCGAGGCTATCAGTATGACGTTTTCCCGCGAATACCCATTAATCCGTTACTAGGTACTCTAATCTTCCTCCACGATCTGATTGTGCTCCTCTGCCTGAACCTCCACCCCTATCCCCCTCGCCTCCACCTCCGTGCTCTCCACCATACAATAAGTAAGTCGCACTATTTAAACACTCGGTCCTCTTCTGTCACCTCCTTGGTCTCATCTCTAGAGCTTCATAGCCTGTTGGTGGGAATGCCGGAAGCCTTGACTCTCAAATGCCACGACCAGTCTTCAGTCGCCGCTTCGACGTCACAGACCCCTGACAATGCCGCAACGATAACCTCTGCCCGGGGGTCTTCGCCGCCCCGAAAAACCAAGCACCGCAAACAATCTCTCGATTACATGCTACGGAGCGGCCTCGCCGGGGGAGCTGCAGGATGCGCCGTAAGTCACTACTGTGCTCTCTCCAGCGCCACGTACTCACCACCTTTTGGCAGGCAAAAACTCTCATTGCGCCCCTAGACCGTGTAAAGATTTTGTTCCAGGCTTCAAACCCGCAATTCATCAAATACACTGGGAGTTGGGCTGGTGTGCTGGCTGCAGTACAGGATATCCGGCGGAGTGACGGTGTGGTCGGGCTCTTCCGTGGACACTCTGCGACGCTTCTCCGGATATTTCCGTACGCGGCCATCAAATTTGTCGCCTATGAGCAGATTCGGGCTATTTTGGTCAGAAACCCTCAGCAGGAGTGGTCATGGAAGAGGCGGTTTGCAGCCGGTTCTTTAGCAGGTAACCATACCCGCCATGACCGAGGTTCGGGCAATAAATAACGTGAGTTAGGCGTGACATCTGTCTTCTGTACGTATCCTCTCGAGCTCGTGCGGGTTAGATTAGCCTTCGAGACGCGCAAGGATTATCGAGTTGGACTCCGCAAATTATGTCGCGACATCTTCCACGAGCGCCACACTTCGTACCCCCTACTTGGTGGGTACTCTAACTTCTATCGAGGCTTCTCGCCTACGATGCTCGGAATGCTGCCATATGCCGGTGTCTCCTTCCTCACGCACGACCTCGCAGGCGACTGGCTTCGCTCGAAGGAATATGCACGATACGAGCAGCATCTACAGGATGAAAAGAAGCCAGTCTTGAAAGCGTGGGCGGAGTTGGTGAGTGGTGGTTTCGCGGGCATGGCAGGCCAGACTGCCAGTTACCCGTTGGAAGTGATACGGAGACGGATGCAGGTGGGTGGGGCAAATGGTGATGTGGGGTTTCCGGGGATTGCGGAGACAGCGGCAAAGATATGGCGGGAGAACGGAGCACGTGGTTTTTTTGTTGGCTTGTCAATTGGTTATGTCAAAGTGGTTCCCATGGTTGCGTAAGTCTCCCGGAGTACTTAAGTAGATTTCACGACAATGCTGACTTTTGATTGCAGAACGAGTTTCTTTGTCTATGAGAGGTGCAAACTGTACCTTGGGATCGCGTAGAACCGGCATTAGAAGGTCGGATACGTTCAGTTATTCATGGATTGGACTAAGCAGTTCATAACGAGGATTTTGTCCACATCACAAATGGGTGTTTCTTTATTTTCTAAGTACTTTGGTATATATGGAAGGGGTTTTGTGTTTTTATATCACGGGATATCAGGTGTTTGGTGCCTTTTTTTGTTTCGCTTTCTGGTCGATACCATTCGATATTCCAAAACAAGAACCATTTAACCGTGCTCTCATATCTACAAATACTACGCCATCAGGCGGCCGTATGCATATCTACTTAAGTATGTAACTAGTACTCCTGCTCATCGGATATCATCACAATACCTCCAATAACTCATCGTACACCTATTAAATAACCTCCTTACACCACTTCACCCACTGAGTTCCTTTCACGTCTTCCCGGACTTCCATCAATCCCACATCAACTCTCCACATTCCCCTTCTCCCGCCTGTATCAGCAACTACAAGCCCCATTCGCTCCAACCCTTCCCACGCGCCCACCGCAACACTCTTACTCCACACCCGTCCCACGCCTTCACTCGGCGTATTCTGCACCCTATTCTTTGTGCACAGCTTAAGATACTCATCGTATACCATCTCGAAATTCACTGTTTCCGTGTCTGCCAACACCTCCAGTCTTGCGGCGGAGATGAGGAGTGCGAGTTGCAAGTCTGACAGCGACTGTAGGAGATGGAGGTTTGACTGTGGAGGGGAGAGTGGGGCTAGAGTTGTTGCTGGAGGGAATGGAGAGGAAGGGGAGAGCGAGGAGAGGGGTAGAATGAAGGCGTTGAAGATTGGTGCGCAAGTTTTTGAGGAGGCGAAAGTGCGCCGGAGGAGAGAGGCGAAGGGGAGGACTTGTCGTAGTTCCTAAGGGGGGTGTTAGGTGCTGTTTTCCGGCGATAAGGTGGGCAGGCTTACATCAAGACATTGATTCCACGCTTCAAAATACCGTTCCATGTTTACATCGCCAAGTGCAACGTCGCTTCCCGTATCTGCCGACAACCCCTCCTTCACCATCTCCCAGAAGGATTCAACGGTGGCGGGGAGCTTGAGGTGCACTTTGCGATGGCTGAATCTGCTCTTGACACGCTTCTCGAGGGAATCGATGACGCTGACTTTACAGGTTAGGCCCAACATGGCGATGGGCGCTTTCTTGGCCTGCGCAATGTCGAAAAGGTTGTAGAGGAGGGTTTGCCGCGGGTGTAGGGCAAAGTGGTCGAATTCATCGAGGACGAAGATAACCGCAGTTGTTCTTGAAGGATCTGGGTCCCCGTTTGCATCCGGTTCTTCATCGTTAGGTTGGAGCTCATCTGGATGAGAGAGGATAGCGAGTATTGACTGCAGAGTGTCGGCGAAGTTTGCATTCTTGGGTTGGTCGTTCTCATCGAGCTCCATCTCAACGCCGAGTTGGCGCCAGATCTCGCGAAGAGCAAGCTTGTCGTCGGTTTGGAGGAGGCCGTTGAGGCGAACTACATGGAATTCGCCGGAGTGAGAGGAAGAGAGGGAGGAGATGGCGGTTTTTCCGGAGCCGCGAGCACCAATGGTGAGCATTGAGTTACCTTCGCCCGCTGTGACGGTTTGCTCTAGCAGGTGGTGAATGTTGCTGACGAATGAATGTTAGCCAGGTTCGAGTAGGGAAGGGAAAAGGACGGGAAAGAGAACGTACCTGTATTCATCGTCAACCCCGACGAGGTTTAAGCGTTGGCGACCCATGAATTTACTTAGAATATGCTTCTGTAGTACGGCCACGGCTTCGGCGGTAACTTCGATATCATTTCCATGTTTCTTTGGTTCTGTGACTGATGCTTTTGGGGTAGGTTTCTTCGGAATCCGCTTCTTCGGGGCCGGCGTTTCTTCTATGGTTGTGACGGCTGGTACATCCTCCTCCACTTCTAGCGCTCCATCCACTTCAATAGCATCACTAGGCACAGCAAACGGATCCTCTAAACCCTGAGTACCCAGCGATGGCCTACCAATGCTCGGCTTCTTCTTTGTAGTACTCAGTTTCGCTGGTGGGACCTGTTCGCTCATAACATTTTCATCCGGGTCCGCCTTGTCACGCTCAGCATTTGCACCATCCTCACCGTCTTCTTCTTCCTCCTTTCCCACTTCTCGCGCAGAGATCTTCCTCCTCCCGCCCCTGTTCGCACTGGGTGTAGTCTCTTCACCACCAGCTGGCACGCCTACCCCCATCTTACCTTGCATCTTGGTCCGTGGCCGCATGCTGGTTCCCTTATTCCTTGTCCGTGGAGGCTTCGCATCCTGTACCGCTGTCTTTGGCGTAGCCCCCTGTTCCGTCTCCTTTACACGACGAGTAGCCAGTGTCTTCTTACCTACGGCGGGCGAGACACCCAACGCAGGCTCATCTTTCTCCTGTATAGTACGGCGGGTAGTCGGCGTTTTCTTGCTTACGGCGGGCGAATCGCCTGACGCGAGCTCATCCATCTCACCACCCACAGTAACTGCTTTCGCGCGCGACCGTCGAGATGGCACCTTGCCGTTAATTGTGGCTTGGTTGCTTCGGCCGTTTGTGGGCGCTTTTGGTGCCGCGGCTGGTTTCTGGAGCTCATCTTCGGAAGATTCGGACGGAACATCATAGATGTCAGGTCTGGGCGGGGAGTTTGACGCGCCTGCACGGGTATCCTTTGTCAGTGGAGGTATTTGGACGACAGGCGTACTCTTTGTGGTTGGGCCGCGTTTTACTGTAGTCTTTGCGGCCGGGAGAGCTGGGGCGGCGACTTCTGGTTTGGCCGATGCAAAGATAGGTGCTGAGGCGGTTGTCAAGCGAGTTCCCTTTCTTGCGGGTGCCTGGGAGGATTGAAGGGATTTCCCTTTGCGTTTCGGAGGCATTGTGGGTGTTGTTGTTTGGGTGAGAGCTACGAGCTTTCCAACTTTTTTGAAGGTTGGACGTTATATGAGAAATTACTTCTAGCTTTAATGCGCGCTAAGCTCATATGCGAGTAATAAAGAGATTATTACATGGATCTTTAGATGGCTTGGAAAGATACAACCCTATTAAAATTCTTTGACTGCTTGAATAAGGTGCTGAGATATTGCGTTGCATGGGCGGGAGGGCTCCCGCCTCACACTATTAACTTGGGGTAGAATGATAGTAGAATTACTGCTGTGACTAACGGTAGAGAGGCTGTGCTGGAAGAGTTAGGTTTATCATCTTGAAAAATGCGGAAGATAACAAACTGCAATTATGTACAGAAAGTTAGAGAAACCATAATCGGCGCATTAGGAGAAGAAAATACATCAAAATGCTGAGTGATATGGTGTGTGCGTAGTGATGAAGAGGACGAGGATCTAAGGTGTAGTTACTTACTCATTAGATGTGAGATGTGGGGTAACGAAGGCGGTAGATGACTATATACATGTAGATCGAGGTGTAGAGTGGGCTGGTTTAACCTGCAAATTATCCCCCGCGATCGATTATCATGGATGCTCGTGACGTTCAGACAGGTTTCGCCCAATTCCAGAATTTTGCTTGCCATGATTACCTCGGATGCGAATTTTAGTCTATGTCGATCAAAAACCTCTCATTTCGGGTAACGTGACGCGATCTTCCAGAATGCTTTTTATCTGATACCAATGCATAAAACCAATATCTCAAAATCACAAGCTTCCACTCTCTGGGCCGGTTGATCTGAACCCGCTTGAGAGGTGGAACAAATTCACAATTATACCTATTGAGCGGCTCGGAACGAGGCCAGGCCAGATTCTCAGTAGGAATGAACTTTTGCAGACCTGGGACCGGCACTATACAAATGCAGACGAGTATGCGAGCAATCAGCTTCAAGATGGATGGTGTGACGGACTATACGAGAGGTACACAGTTTCTTTCTCTCGCACTTTTAGTTAAATCTCGCCCAAAGTATACTATTCAGACTCGAGGTTGGCATTGGGTGATCTGAACCGAGCGTTTCCCGTCGAACCCAACCGCTAGCGTAGGTCGAGTTTCGCGGGATTATACGGTAGCACAATCCGCTGATTAGCATTTTTGGGTGTAGCCTCTCCTGAAGATGGGAATTCGTCTAAAAAGTATTTCTTTCAATTCCGACCCAATAGATGTACAGATTTCAACGCCGACAGACAAGATATAGTCCCAGTCGTGCCCAATGGTACATTAGCCCCCACAATGCGATTATATACTTGCGCCGACACTTTAATGAGCGTTGTTCTTGTGGTGACCTGATACTGTCAGTATTCAGTCGTAACTTTCAATGTAGACACCCACGAAGATGGAAATAGTATTGTTGAGCATAGCCAATCTGAGTGTGTTAGTAGAACCCTTGATTAAATCGAGAAACTTACAGCAATGAGACTTCCAATGAGATGAACAAGGGCTACGGTCTTATTATTAGCGAAATGGACACCATCCGTAACGGTAGACCTACGCTTCGCACTGGGTTTATCTCCGAAGTATGCAGCCTGGTAACGTCTAAGAAAGCCCGTGGGCTTGACAGCCGGGGGAGCACCTATGCAACAATTGAGTTCTCATACGCAATACATCTTAAGTATCTAAGGCGCATACCGCGGGGAAGCTTGTTATAGAAGTCCACGATACGGCTCATCCGGGCAGCATCCTTAGCAGCTCCAATCTTTCATGAATACAATCAACTGTGCCCTCGAGAGATCGAATATAATGAAGTGAGTTCATAGTAAGGTAGAGCTTACAGCCTAAGTAAAAGTTCGACCGTTAGTCACTGAAACCCACAAAATTAAAGAAGCGAGCCGGGAACCTACGTTCGGTGAAGCAACTTTGGGAGGAATAACAGTAGAGATACTACGGCGGAATACGGTAGACATGAGGGGCGATATACGGCGATGTAGGGCGCAAAGGTAAGTTGTTCAGATATCGATGTTGGGAGGGCGTAGACAAAAAATAGTAAGTGCCGGGTTGGATATGGTGAGGGTATTTAGACGCTGAGTTAGGAGGCTTAAATCACGTGGTATAAAAGAAGGTGGGAGACAAATCCCGCCATCAGAGACAATGCGTTGTACGACGTCAATGCCGCTTTGGCAGCTCGGCTTCAGCGGACTACCGCGAAACCCTTACGCAACGCGTTCACGCACCCCACGCAATCAACCGCTAAACCCAGTCCATTCGCTGCATCTATATCAATATGCAATGACTGGCAGAATCAAGAGAATGAGTGGCTAGTATCCCTTCAAATCAGGCACTCTTCAGCGTTACACTAAGCAGATGTCTATGAAACCTCAAAGGCTTCGGGTTCCGTCTTTGAGGTCTAAAAGCTGTAACTTATCTAGTGATTGTAACAAGATTTACTTAATAACATGTCTTGGGCAACAAACGAATATGAAGATCACGAACCCGCACGTACTCGCAAATCGTCCGAATTCCTTGGTATACCGAGAACAAACACCGCATAATTTCTCCGCTCTTATAAGTCCACAGCATCTTTCCCAACACCCAGTGCAGTGCCTCCCAGCTGTTCCCAGAATTACATGAGAAGCGAACACCCTTGCCATGGAAAAACACCTGCCTACTGATCCAACCACTTCTCTCTCAAAATCTGCTCTGTAAAGTACGTTAAGATCGTGCCGGCACCAGCTCTCAACATGCCCTCAAGACACTCCATCGCCGCCTGCTTCAAATCAAACACCCCCTTCTCTGCCGCCGCATGTATCATGGCAAACTCGCCGCTCACTTGATAACAGCTAATTGGCACGTCCCTCGCAATCTCCTTCGCATCACTAACCACGTCTAAAAACCACCCGGCAGGCTTAACCATAATCCCATCCGCGCCCTCCCTTAAATCTCTCTGAATTGCGCGCCTCGCCAACCCCTTCGCCGTTGCGGGGAGCTGGTAACACTTCCGGTCGCCGAACGACGGTGCTGAGCCAGCCGCGTCTCGGAACGGGCCGTAGAGACATCCGCTGAACTTAGCCGCGTAGGAGATGAGCATAGTTTTGTGTGCGACCCCAGCTTCAATGAGGCCCTGCTTGATTGCGAGGACACGGCCGTCGTTCATATCGCTCGGCGCCACCGAGTCTGCACCCGCCAAAGCATAGTCCACTGCCGTTTCTGCGATCCGCTTGCAGCTCTTCTCCTGGTTCAGTGTTCCGTCATCATTGAGAATACCGCAATGGCCATGGGAAGTGTATTCGCAAAGGCACACATCGGTCATGACAAATATCTGGGGGAAGGCCTTCTTGATTGCCTTGATTGCGAGGACTACGGGGCCATCTGCGGCAGAAGCTTGCGAGCCGACAGGGTCTTTAGCGGTGGGAGCAAGTGGAACGCCGAAGAGGATTACGGAGCGAAGGCCAAGTGCAACGAGGGGCTCGAGGAAGGGGATGAGCTTGTTAATGCCGCGACGGCATTGGCCAGGAAGGGAGGGAACAAGGGTTTCTTCGTTCGGGTTATCAGTAATGAAAAGGGGATAGACGAGGGCGGACTGTGAAGGCGGGTATTAGTGGCGTCGCGGAGAGAGTGGGGGTGAACGGGCCTTGGTGAGCTGGCGTTCAGCTTGCCATTGGCGAGAGAGAGGATGGTGATAACCGCCTTGGAGGATAGAAGAGATTTGAGTGTCGGACGGCATTGTTGAGGCAATTTGATGGAAAATGGCTCGATAGGAAATAAAGGAACTATATAACAAAGCTGAGAAATTCCAGAGTAACCACACCGTGCCAAGACTGTCGGTCTAGGCCGAGATCTGCCAGTTCCCGAGCTGAGATAGCTGAATAGGTTCGTACCAAGGAGCTTGTTTCGTTTCACTCAGTACCTCAGCGCGGACGAGTCAACGTCAACATTACTATCTATGGTCACCGCTTCAATTTGGCTCTGCATCAATCTCGTATGTATAAAATCTATTGAGAAGTCCATGACTGATATTCCATGGGGGAGCCCGCGGTGGAGAATGTATTCGAAACACAAGATCCCTACTATATAACAAACGAGAACGCGAAATTCGAAAACACAAGGGTTTACACGGCCGGAATATGGTGAGCTTGCGAGCAACACACGCCCGAAAGAGCCGGAGGCGAGTTCGGCCCAACTTTGAGAGAAGTATGGGAACTTATTTTTCGGGGTACCGTGTCTCCAGACGTATGTTCACTTGTGTAACATGCTAACCCACCACAAAGCAGCGGCAGTCGCCGTTCAAATAAAAACCTTAAGCGTATCCAATGAGTGTCGGAAGACAGAAGTAGTCTAATTCAAAGATAACTGCCTGATGAGAAACGTGAACCAAAGTCTGCCGCTCAGTTTAACATCTCTTTCTTTTGCTGGTGATTAATTTTACGGCCTCCAGCGATATTTTTCTCTCTGTTAAATGTTCTTTTGCTGGGATCATCTTCCTCAATGCGTGCTCGCAATTTGTGTTCGTCGTATAGGGATTTGTTTCGATTTTGCTCCTACACAGCCCATTAGCATCATGAAGCTATTCTGGATATAGATCTCAATGCCTTACATTATATTCCCTGATTCTCCGTGCTGTCTCCTGGGCTTCGGCAGTGCTAAGAAGCTCTTTACTGTCTACAGGACCTTGCGTTGCTAGTTTCTTCCGTCCCATGACCTCGTCCTCTAGACGTTGCCGTTTTTGCTCAGGAGTCTCTGTCCATAGTGTATTATCTCCACCAGATTTCTGAGGTGCCTTTGCTCTTTTGCCAGTCTGGAACTTTCGGTTCTTGATTTTTGTAGGGTCCACCTTTGCCGCCCAGTCTTCAGGCTTTGGTGGTACAATCATCCATTCGTCGCGCTTGGGCTTGCCGTCGTTTGCATCCTCTTGCTGTACACTCTGAAACCGTGCAAACCGTCGTTGAGCTTCAAGCTCCTCCTCTTCCTTATATAGACGTTAGCTGAAACCTCAAAAAGCAGGAACAGTCTATTCCTCACTTCTTTCCGGGATGCTGAGGGCAGCGACGGCCCAAAATCGTCATCACTGCTGCTCTCATCCCCAGAACCATCGTCTGGACTACCTTGTGGTTGCTCCTCTAGTGGCGCTGGCGGCGGAGCAGGTCCTGCAGTCCGTTTCTTCTTTGTTGTCGTATCTTCTGAGTTTTCAGGTGACTTAGTGGTGGCGGAAGCTTTTAGCTGCTTCTTCGGCGGCGCGTTTCCGTTTCGCAAGAATGTGTGGGGGAATCTGAGGTCCTACAATGTTGTCGTCCATGTTTGTGGTTCCAGTTGTGTTATACTGTAGCTGACTGGACGCCCAGACTCAGTACAAGTTGGTCGTTTTGCCAAAACACGTGGTATGCGGGGCAGTAACTAAAGTGCTCCTCCGCTCCACTTCGCTCTTATACTTAAATCCATAAACAATTAAAACTAATGATTAAAAGCTACATCCCGTTTTTAAAGTATTCCATCTCAGATAACCTTGAGGTAACTAGAGTATAGAATGTTCAACTAGCATCAAGATTATCCGGGTAGTGAAGAGAGTAGTATCTGTAGAGTACTAAGGACTATGCCAAAAAACCCCCATTTATCGATATGACTGCAGTGCCACATTCACCCGAGTGCAGCATGACATTTAGAGTTCAGTGAGAGTAATATATTACTAAACTTAACATTTCAATTAGTGGGGAATAGTTCAGAATATAACAGTAATGCAGGATACCAGCAAATTTGACATTGTAAACAATAATCCATTCATTTGAATGGGGTAATATTGGTGGATTGAACAGTAAGGAATATTTGCCTGAATATGGTATGTATTCCACATTCTCACTACATTACTACAAGAGTAATAACATCAGCAAAATGTATTTTAGTCACTGGGAGCCTCCAGGAGTATCTGAGAGGATGTGGAGGGTAAACTTAGAAGCATCAATGTCAAGAGAGTATCAGACTCTAGGAGGGCATTCCAGCCACACTTTGGAGTAACTGGAAACTCTGATGACTGGTACAGGAGTAACTGGGATATCTGGTGACCGGTACAGTAGAACTATGGGAGTGATTGTAATCAGTTTGGGAATACGTCTGAGTACCAGAGAGAACTTTGGGTGCATCAGGGAATGTCGCTGAACAAATGCGACATTCACAAACCAACTCTAAGCGATGTCTGGCATCTTAATTACATTCATTCAGATGACTGCCGGTGTTATCTAACACTCTGTGAATGTCCAAGAGCAATCGATTTCCCTCAACAGTGAATATGATGCATGAATCCATTAGCAAAATGTATTTTAGTTACTGGGAGCCCCTGGGCGTGTCTGAGAGTTGTCGAACCAGAATCTCAGAGTGGTCAAAGTCCAGAGTTTACTGGATTGATGCAGTGGCCTGCAGGTGCACCTGGGAACACCTGGGAGCACTGGCGACCATTCTGAGAGCACAGACCACACGCCTGGAAGCACCTGGGAGCACTGGCTAAAAGCCTGAGAGCATCAACCACAAGTCTGGGAGTGCCGACCACAAGCCTGGGAGCACATTGAATTACTATAGAGCAGTCTGTAAAAAACATCTTCCTTGGGAACACTGCTGTTGCGCCTGGCAATCATAGCTACTACTTATCATTCAACGATTGTTAAAACTTATGTATTCAGTTTGTATTCTCATCTATGTATCTATGTATCTATATAGCTACACATGTAGACATGGTATATTTAGACTGGATGCAGCCGGTGCTTGAGAGCAATTCCAGGTGTACCTGAAGATGACGATGGAGTGAACTCAGAGATACACTCTGAGGCTGTGATCAAGCGAGTTTGGAGATGCACTTGGAGGCAGTAATCGAGCGGAGTTGCAGATGCAATTGGAGAATGAGATTGAGTCAACTCAGAGAGGCATTTGGAGGCTGTGATCGAGCGAGTTCGGAGATGCACTTGGAGGCCGAGATCGAGCGACTTCTGAGAAGCACCTGAAGGCTGTGATTGAGTCAGTTCAGAGATGCACTTCAAGAGCAGAATCCAGTGAACTCAGAGATACACTCCGACACCATGATCGAGTGAGTTTGGAAATTCACTTGGAGGCCATGATCGAGTGAACTTAGAGATGCACTCTGAGACTGTGATCGAGCGATTTTGGACATGCAGTTGAAGGCTATGTTTGCGCGAGATTGCAGGAGTACTTGGAGGAGGTCGATCTGGAGGCGGTTGATGGGAGGTGTGCGGGCTGCTGAGACTCAATTCATTGGATAGTAAACTTGAAACCATGGGAATGTATCGAGGTGACATTACCTTTGAAGCTACTATGGAGAACTGGCTGGTGGCGGTCAATCTGAAGGGAGGTATGCCAGAAGCTAAATCTATATTCAGGGGTCAACTCATAATTGTAAGAATGAAGCAATGACAGACAATCTTTGGTGTATGCTGTACTCAGTGTATGCTGCACTCAGTGTATACTGCTCTTGGTGTATGCCGCACTTGGTGTATGCTGAACTTGGTGTATGCTGCGCTCGGTGTATACTGCTCTCAGTGTTAACTCATGATCATGGCATAGAGGGATAGAGAGGGATGACTTAACTATTTATTCTTGCGATGATTGTAGAGTTGTGGATGGGAAACAGAGAGAGGTGGGATGAAGATGAGAACGATATAGAAGATACGAGCGGATATGAGAAATCATGAGTACGACTTACATGATTGGGTTTAGAAGACCTCATATTGGTATTATTACCCACCAGATTGGGACTTGAACCTGCCCTATCATGGATGGTCAATTGACTCACACCCAAAATTCTCCTAAGTCCCAGTTTCTCATGATGATTTCCCCAATCTCCTCTGATCTCTCTCTTTCTTGTGCTCAACTCTACGATCACCTAAGACCACAAAGTTAAGTCATCCCTCTCTATCTCTCGGTTCAATAATCATGAGTTAATACTGAGTACAGCATATACCAAGTACTGAATCATCCCAAGATCGACAGTCTCCCACTCCCAGCCAGTTTCTCATCTCTTGGCGGATGTTGTACTGAACTGTCTACATTCTCACAATTACAAGTTTATCAATGATAGAGTCTCAGCTGCTGTCATGCCTCCCTCCAGATCGACCGCCTTCAAGTATTCTCCCAATCTTGCTTGATCATAGCCTTCAAGTGTATCACCAAACTCACTTGATCACAGCCTCGGAATGCATCTCTAAGTTCACTCGATGATTGTCTCCAAGTGTATCTACAAACTAGCTTGATCACCAGCTCCAAGCGCATCTCTGAGTTCACTTGATCTTGGCCTCCATGTGCATCTATGAGTTCACTTGACCTCGGCCTCAAAGTGCATGTCCAAACTCACTCAATCATGGCCTCCCAGTGCATCTCTGAGTTCACTCAATCTTGGTCTCCAATTGCATCCATACACGCTCAATCACTGCCTCCAAGTGCATTTGCAATTTTGCTCGATCACATCCACCCAGTGCATCTCTGAGTTCACTCGATGTCGGTCTACAGTTGCATCTCCGAACTGGCTCGATCACAGCCTCCAAGTACATCGTTAAGATGCAACGGCGGGTGTACAGATATACAGGGGTCATGGAGGTGGACTGAGCAATGGAGAGTATATATTTGGGACACCCCGGGATAGATAGACATCATCTCATTTTCATCTCATTATATCATACAATGAAAATACACACTGTATCTTTCCCAACTTTTGGTCTCACTCACTCTATCCAAGATTTCATGGAACCACACAACAGCATGAATCCTCACGGCCGGGAAGTATCATATCTTCTCACTCTCTTCCTAAGCTCCTTGAGCCCGAACAGCTCTGTCTCACAAATTCCATTTGGATCTCGCAACAGGTGTGGCGGATGGTTGATAGCGGGCTCTCTGCGTTCTAGCTCTGTCATTTCACCACAACGGCTTCCCAGTGGTGCATTTCTAGGTTCTCCTAATGGGCATCTCGAGGTGCTCCTCTGATGATGCTCGACTGCCATGTGTGGGCAGATTGATCGTATGGATGTATATAGAGATACTTAAATAATGCATGCCACATTATGAGGTAGCGAATCTTGTAACTGTAACAATGACGAATATGATGGACGAAATGCCATCTGTTCATGGAACCCTAAAAACCACTGCTGTGGGAATACAGCTTCAGGTTTCCTGCAGAGCTGCACAGCAGTCTCAGCTGCTCTCGAAGTCTCCCACCAACCCACGCAGATGTCTCAGCGGCTCCGAAATTTGACTATCTGAAAAGTCAAATCTTGTAGCATCCTGAATGCACCTCGAGAACTGCAGGAGCATTCAAGAGCATCTGAGAATACTCCTACTGAGTCTGAGAGAACTTTGCTTAGCTCCAGCGGGGCCTGGAAGCATCTGGAAGTACATAGAAGCACTGGTGAGGTCGACTGGAGTGTCTGGAACGTTTGCGTGTAGTTTCCGGACCAGTTTAAATTTTGCTGATGTTATTGTTAAATATTACTTCTGAATTATACTAGCTGCCATCATCTTCAATATTGTGTTTATTGCCTCGCTACATGAAGGAACTAAAGAAAAAGGTAATTGAGTCAAACATAAATGTAGGTATACCGCAAGACTAGCTCGACTAATCAGTCAAATAATATCCATTAACCATGGTTTCAATGTCATCCACTACTTCTCCTATCGCATCTGGGCCAACAAAAGCAGGAACACACAATTCATCCACAGCACAAAGAAGCTGGAGGCACTCATTGTATCTGCTGATTATTCATATCTGGAAAGTGGCCGATATTAAATTCCAATGTTATTTAGCTTGATCTGTAATATCTACCAAAAGTGTAATGAGATGGTAAGGTAGCTGGGAATTAAAATAGAAGTTTGAAAGACAATAAGATATATTTGGATGAGGCAGGGGACCAACTACCAGGAAAAGAGAAGCGCCACATCAGCAAAATGTATTTTGGTCACTGGGAGCCTCTGGGAGTGTCTGAGAGTTGTTGGATCGGGATCCCAGGGTGGTCCAATCCCAGAGTGTACTGGACCGATGCAGTGGCCTTCAGGTGCACCTGGGAGCACCTGGGAGCGTCGGCGACAAGCCTGGGAGCGCCGACAACAAGCCTGGGAGCACCTGGGTGTGCCGGCGACAAGCCTGGGAGCGCTGACCAAAAGCCTGGGAGCTCCGATGACAATCCTGGGAGTACATCGAATCATGGTAGAGCAGTCTGGGAAAAATATCTTCTTTGGGAACACTGCTGGTGCGCCTGGAAATCATAGCTACTACTTATCATTCAACGATTTTTAAATCTCAAGTATTCAGTTTGTATTATCATCTATGTATCTATGTATCTATCTACATACGGCATACCTGGACTGGCTGCAGGTGGTGGTTGAGAGCAATTCGAGGTGTGCCTGAAGTTGACTATTGAGTGAACTCAGAAATACACTTGGAGGCCATTATCGTGTGAACTTAGAGTCACTTGGAGGCAGAGATTGAGCGAGTTTGAAGATTTACTTGGAGGCCATGATCGAGCGAGATTGGAGGTGTACTTGGATGCCATGATCGATCGAGTTTGGATATACACTTGGACGCCGAGATCGAGTGAACTCAGAGATGCACTTGGAGGCAATAATCGAGCGAGTTTGGAGATGCACTTCGAGGGCATAATCGAGCAAGATTGGAGGTGTACTTGGAGGCGGCCGATGGGAGGCGGTCGATAGGAGGGGGTCGAAGGGAGGCTCACTGGGTGCTGAGACTCTATTCATCAGTTAGTTCATTCGCAACCGTGGGAATGTGGGCTAGGTATCTTTACGTTTGAGCTCTCATGGAGAGCTGGCTGGTGATTTTGTAGGGAGGCGCGCCGAGAGCTGAAGCTACATTCAGGGGTCAACTCGTAATGGTGAGAATGAAGGGAAGACCAGCAATTGTGGGTGAATGTTGTACTCTTGGTGTATGCTGCACTCGGTGTTAACTCATGATCATGGCATGGGGAGATAGAGAGGGATGACTTAACTTTGTGTTCTGCGATAATGATAGAGTTGAGGACGAGAAAGAGAGAAGGGGGATGAAGATGTGAACAATATAGAGGATACGAGTGGATATGTGAAATCAGGGGTACGACTTACCTGATTGGGTTTGGATGACCTCGTTTTGGTGTTCTTATCCGCCGGATCGGGAGTAGTACCTGCCGGATTAGGAATGGTCAATTGACTTGCATACGAAATTCTTTTAAGTTCTAGTTTCTCATAATGATTTCTGCCATATCCTCTCATCTCTCTGTTTCTCATCCTCAACTCTACCATCACCTAAGAACACGAAGTTAGGTCATTCCTCTCTATCTCTCCATGCCATGATCATGAGTTAACACCAAGTACAGCATACACCGAGTACTGCATCATCCCATGATTGACTGTTTCCCGCTCCCAGCCAGTCTCTCATCGCTCGGCAGATCTTGTTGTACTCAACTCTCCACATTCGCATGATCTTGAGTTAGACCAATGAATAGAGTCTCAGCTCCCGTCCGGGTCTTTCTCCCGATATACCACCTTCAGATCGACCACCTCCAAGTGCATCTCCAAACTCGCTCGATTATAGCCTCCAAGTGTATCTCCAACCTTGCTCAATCACAGCCTCCAATTCGCACGATGAATTGCCTCCAAACACGTTTGATTACGGCCTCAAAGTGCATCTTTCAGTTCACTCGATCTCGGGCTGTAAGTGCATCAGCAAACTCGATCTATCATGGCCTCCAAGTGCATCTCTCAGTTCACTCGATCTCGGCCTCCAAGTGCATCTCTACACTCGCTCGATCCCGGCCTCTAAGTTCACTGGAAGAATGGCTTCCAAGTTCACTGGATGAATGGCCTCCAAACTCATTCGATTACTGCCTCCAAGTGCATTTCTCAGTTCACTTAATCTCAGTCCCTAAGTGCATCTCTAAACTCGCTCTGTTATGGCCTCCAAGTGCATCTCTCAGTTCACTCGATCTCGGCCTCCAAGTACATCTCCAAACTTGCTCGATCACGGCGTTCAAGTTCACACGATGAATGGCCTCAAAACTCGTTCGATTCCCACCTCAGAGTGCATCTCTCAGTTCACTTAATCTTGGGCTGTAAGTGCATCTCCAAACTCGCTCGATCACGGCCTCCAAGTGCATCTCTTAGTTCACTCGATCTCAGCCTCCAAGTGCATCTCTAAACTCGCTCGATCTCGGCCTCCAAGTACATCTCTAAGTTCATACAATCGTGGCCTCCCAGTGCATCTCTGAGTTCTCTCGATAGGCATCTGCAGGTGCTCCTCCAATTACACTCGAGAACCCGTCTGCAGCCAGATTGGCCACATGTATATATATAGAGAGACTTAGATAGATAGTACATGTGATATGATGATGTAGCAAATCTTGTGACTATAACAAAGACAAATATGATAGACGAAATGGCTTCTGGTTATGAAATTATAAGAACCACTGCTATGACAATATGGCACCAAGTTTCCCGCAGAGCTGTGCAGAGGTCTCAGCTGCTTCAAAATTTCACTATCCTACAAGTCAATTCTTGTTGCATCCTGAATGCACCTCCGTCACTGCAGGTGCTTTTAGGAGCACCTGACAATGCTTTTGCAGAGTCTGAGAGCACTTTACTTAGCTCCATGGGGGCCTGGGAGCATCTGGAAGTAAATAGAAGCACTGGTGAGGTTGACCGGAGTGTCTGGGAGGTGTGCATGTGGCTTCCAGACCGATTTATATTTTGCTGATGCAGATGGGAAGTGCTGTGTGGAATAGAGGAGTGCACAGAAAGTGTTAGAGGAGCATGGAATGAAAATGAAGAGTACCAGAGCTAAGCCGCAGAGCAGCAAAAGGGAATAAGGAGTACTGAAAGGGGGGGGGGGGGTCAGGAGTGCAGAATGAATTAGAGGAGTCCCAGCCCAAGCAGACGAGTACTGATGGGGATTGAGGAGTGCTATCCCAGCAGATAAGTGCCGGTGGGAATGGAGGAGCTCGCATCTCAAGCTGAGGACAACAAAATGAAATAGAGGAGTGCCAATCAAGACAGTGGAGATTAAGGAGTGTCTATCCCAGTGGAGGAGTGATGAAAGCAGAGGAATTGACTGTGGAGTGAAATAGAAGAGAGTGAATCTCGGCTGAGGAGTACTGATCGGCAGTGAGGAGCACCTATCATAGTGTATTTGCACCACAGGGTGGGGTTTAAAGTGGCCCAGTAATGTGTGATTGATGAGTGCAATGGCTTCTGGAGTAAAATTTATCACAGGGGATAGGCAAAATGTCCCTTGACATTCATCTTGAGAAAACATTACTGTGGTTTCCTTTCCACTGGCATATTGAGACAGCGCACAACAAATAGCTGCGGTTGCTAGCACCAAAGTCTACGGTGTGAATGGTTAGAAATACTGGGATATTGCAGGCTGGTGCCCGAAGCTGTTGGCGGTGAAGAATAATTGATGGTAAATGAAATTAAGCATTTCCATGGAGGGTTAGCAATGGGTTATGGTAACCCACTAGCAGTGCAGGTTGGGACAGCAAAAATGGGTCAGTTCAGTTCCAGAACCATTTAACAACCCTACCTGCTGCATCAATGCGGGCCAAACCCAAACCAGTATAAATCAACCATTGGGTATCTCTGGTTTGACTAGACCCGTCGGTTCTAATCTGCAGTTCTGGTTTTCGGGTTGTTCTATTAACGGTCGCATTCAGATAACCTACTGCTAATTGCAGAATATTGATGATGGTATGTCAATGTCTTTTTTTGATGTATTGGCCTCTGTTATAATTAAAAAGAAGAGAGATACTCTCCCTGCCTCATCCTGAAAATGAGAGTCAACAGAGTGTCAATGATAATTGGTCTTGTAAGTCTGGTAAGAAATCAGAGACTTGGTCATTGTGATACGTAATGACTGTACATCAGCAAAAACTAAATCTTCTTCATTAAATTTATTTAGTTTATTGTACCCACAAACTCAAAAAAATGAAATCAAGGTTTCACTGAAATATGGTAATGCTTTACTGTTCCAGAGTGTTCTTTGAATCATCGCAATGCTGTTTTCAAGCATAACGACCAGTGTACCCACTGTTGCGAATGTGACAACGAGCACTTAACGAGCGGTTCACACTTCCTCTGGCAATATCACAAATTATCTCTCGGCATACTCCTACGTCGCGCCAATTCGATTAGTCCTAACGAAGATTATAGTACTTGCTCCATACGTTTAATGAAGTGTGTAGTTCATGTTTTTAATGACCCTCATGGCTTAATTTGACCAATAATAGTTACCATGCAGAAGTGGTTCACGATATTGAATTTGTTGATACAAGATCGTCAGTAGCTTGCAGTTTGTCACAGGAGGATTATGCATCATTGTGATAATGGTTTCACCCATTTGAGATCGGACTTCAGTAAACCATTACTTCAATTATATTTACTACCATTATGATATATCGTCGAAATCTAGAATAAAATATCACACAAGGGAAATTCTAAATCCCATCACTGACACCAGTCCTAACCTCCAAGCGAGATCGCACCCTCTACAATCGTACTTCCATCGACTAATCCCGTATTCTCAATGCTGGTCATGTTGGTGATGTCGTTGCTGTTGCTGTTGCTGTTGCTGCAGGGGACGGGCTGGCTGCTGCTGGCGATGGAAGACCCACCCATAGGTAGAACAGCTGAGAATCAAATACTAGCTTCAGTAGCAGCAACAAAGCTGCGGAGACGATTAAAAGTATTGTCGGGCTGCTGTATCAGCTCCTCCAGGACGGAATCAAGGAAGTCCTCTTCAATGCTGCCCTACTCGTTGTGAGGTTGTGCCATCGCTGGGTCCGTACCAGTTGAGTGGATCCTTCGGCGGATCATTCTGCGGATATTGTTTATTTTTTTGGCTGGAACCTCTCGCAAGGAAGAATGAAAATCTGCATCGAGACGACACAACACATCTGTGCATGCATTTTCAACCGCGTGATTAATGTTTCTTGTATCACACTTACGTTGTGCTCCACCTCCTGGACCAAACTCTGGCCGGACCCTAAACTCGCTTGTTGTCCAGGCCGACAGACAATGGTGGATGGCCATTGTGGTGCGGGTAATGAATGTTGGGTTGATTATATCAATCAATGATCCGTCGTTCATTCCCATTTGTTGTATGCCATTGAAGTATATCTGGTGAATAAGATCTACAATTTCAGTTGCTGCACATCGAAACATGCACTCCTAAATTGATCGTCAAGACAACGATCAAACAAGACGGGAACTTTGAACTTACCTCACCAACGTTTGTGGTTCATGTAATCCTGTTCTTGATCAATAGCCAGGCTACCATTTTCTGGATCACTGTAGGCGACTGTGTTCGAAATCCGTAAATGGAGTCAATTGAGGTCTTGCAATCATATACCATTGCTCCACGGGTGCAAGCAATCTTTGCGAGAGTCTGATACACAATGTTAGCGATGAAAACAATCGTTGAGATAATTCATTTACCACTAAAATGTAGGCATGTGGAGGGTCTGAGTTTCTCTGGGCTGGATCAATCCTGGCGATTTTCTTATACCACCAAGTATGAATCTGGGCGGTCTTCACCACATTCGTGGCAAAGGGATTCACAAACATCGCATAATGGATAGCTATGGGCTTCACACGTGCCATGACCATTGCCGGAACGCCTGAAAGGGTTGTCTGGGCATTGTATACTGCGCCGACAATAAGGCCTGTCGCGTCATCAACAAAGGGGTCATATCACCACAGATTTCCAGCTTTCCATGCAACCAATTGGTCACCGGCTTCGTTTGGATTTGTCCGCTAGTAAAAATATACATTAGCGGGCGGATTCAATCATTCAAACGCTTAATCAGATACCTGCTTGGGTGCCAGTGGCGCCGGCTCGCATTCATCCTCCTCTTCCGAGACAATATAGACCTCACGACGCTCTGGATGGAGGGGTTGCGCTGCTGTAGGAGTTAATTGAGTTGCCACGACTCGTTTTCTAAGTGTTGACGTGAATGAATCTTTTGATGGCAGCTTACCCATTGCCTTCCTGGATGGTCGCCAAAGAGGCTCGTGGTCGGATTCTGAATTATCATCTTGAAGATCGTTTGGATTGTCGGGTATCGTGCTGAGATCGTTGTCAAGATCCTCGTCATGGATTGATCGTCTTCTTCTGATTGTGGTGGAAGGAAGAGGAGGAGGAGAAGTGCGGCGCCTTCTTGTCATGATTTAAAAAGGTGGCGAGTGATAAGTACAAAAAATTAAAGGAGTGACTAAAGGAAATGTGAATGAATGTGGAGTGAATGAATTGAAGCGTTGTGTACAGGAAAGAAAGCATTGATATGATTAAAAGCATCGTCGTGATGCGTCTTTTTATCTTGTCGACGATTCAAGGATCTTGGTTTGTCCCGCCACCCACTCTTCCAACTCCTTGGATCGATGGGAACTCAGATCTATGAATGGCAGGTTACAAGCATGCCGCAGGGCTGTTGATTGGCTTCCTATGACGAAAATCGTTATCGCAATGAGGTAAAAGCATTCGCGTTTCACTAATCATTTGGGCTAACTTCTGCTGGATAAAGATACCGAACTAGGAATTACATGATAGCTATACACGGTGTCCTATTGCTGCCACTATGCCACTCCCAAAAATCAACGTCTCAACGATTAATCCCAACATCGTGAACACCCAAACGAGCCCTTCATGCATGAATATGAATGATGTAATAATCAAATAAAGAAAACACCAAAAGAGACCAAAAACCTCGCCAAAAAACTTCAAATTATCACCCATCCGTCCATCATCTGAAGTGCCAGAAAAATATACACCCATAACGGAAATCCTTGAACAACCGTCCAGCTAGTGCATTCCATTCTCACAACGACTAATTTGCAGCTGGGCGGCTGCTTGTACACTTTCTATTGGCCAAACAGCCTGCAGCAGAAGGATGCACAATATGATTGTGCTCGCGTAGTCAAGCCACATCCTCATCAGCAAGAACGCTTTGCTCGTAATCGGCAAAGAGACCAAGAGCACAGTTTCGAATGACTTCAAGATATTGCTGCTGTCTGATAATCCTCTTTTAACGCTTCCATTCAAACTTTTGGAAGTCTGTTTTTGTCGTCAGGAAGATTCTTGAATTTGGGCGCCACATCTCACCATCATCATCCGATTCCTCCTTGATATTGTCGATCATTTCCTTGGCTGGAGGTGGGTGGATGTCATCCTGAGGAAGGTAGCTGTGGCCAGCACGCATAGGCATCTGGGCACCAGGAGTGCCATCGGTGTGTTGGCCACAATACATGACGCAAACAACAGTTGGGTTGCTCAATTATATCGCCGGCTTTACCCATCTGGCAGCAGTATTGTTATCGAAGATTGGGGTAACATTATGGGCATACAGACCACCATCTCCGTTAGGCTCATCCAGGCAGCCCCAAACCTCTTGGATTTTCCGGCTGGGGTCTGGCAGACCGGCCATTGCAGCATTCATAATTGACAAAATAGTCGTATTCACGATTGATGTAACTATCGGAAGTATCGATTCATCATCCCCAAGCTGGTGCCATGAGAATAGCTGAGTATTGTTTTCACCGACCCTCTTCGCAGCAATGTCGGGATCCACATATGGGATGGTAATGCTAAATGGCTCAAAAAGAAAATCGGTCGAGGCGTTGCAATGCACCTTTATCAGTGAAGACCTGTGACCCGAGGTTTCTTGCTCGTTGTCTGCTGGATCTACACATCATCAGGAACAAGAAAGGAAGCATCGGGGAGATGAAATACATACGAACGTACACCAGTTTCCTCTGCTCAGTCAGGGTTTCTTCGAGCCTATTCTTCCTTTGGCCAAGGCCAAGCTCTGCGAACTCGTCCAGTGCTGCCTTGAGGGTCAGTCTATCGAGGTTAGTCTTGTCTGCAATGTACCATTTCCAAAGCGTTCTTTTAGACTCCAGATCAATGATTCGAGTAACGAAACGATCAATTAGGTGATCCCATTGCTCGGGGCCGACACCTTGCTTGTTGATGATGCTCATGGACTGGGTAATCTCTCAGACACGATCCCTTACTTTATTATCTATCCGGTGTGTTGTCAAGACACCATTATTCTGCGGAATCCCCATGGTTTCCGCTGCCCATTGGTTGACTCCAACACCGGCGTTCTTGGCCCAAAAACGGACTTGTAGAGTCGGCATCTGGATTGAATTAGCATCTGCGATGACTGATTTTGGCAACCAGAAGGCATCACATTACATTTTAGGTTATCAATGGTGGTCAAAGTTTGAGTGGTGGATATCGAATGTTTGTTACTTTAAACAAGCATTGGGAGTGTTGAATATATCTTCAAGGGTGATGCAATGCGGTAGCAGAGGTGAGGAGGGGGTGTCGAAGGTTCTGCAGAATGGAAGTAAGGTGGGCAGGTAAGGCGAATATATATATGGGTTTGGAGGGTTTTCTTGATCCAGCGACATCATCTTGGCTGCAATTCAGCTAGGAGTAGTGTCAGCAACGGGTCCGGGTAACCCACCAGTGGTTTCGGTGTGGACTGCAAAAACAGTTCGGTTCGGTTCCAGAACAGTGCAACAACCCTATCTGCTGCTTCTTGGCAGGCCAAACCTGGACCCATACTTGTTAACACGTGGGTTTCGCCGGGTTTGGCTAGACTCGTCAGTGCCAATGTCGGGTTCTGCATTTCGGGTTTTCTATTTATGGTCACATTCAGATATCCTACTGTTAATTGCAAAGATAGATGTTTGTACTTCTTTGTTATTTTTGAACTTATTGGCAGCCTGTAGAATGAAAACAATAAGAGATACACTCCCTACCCCATCCTGAAGATGAGCGTTAACAGAGTGTCAATGAATTTTGGTGCTGGGTCCTGGGTAATCTGAGGGGCAACAGGTTACTAATAGTCATAAACAGAGTATTGACTGCCTTTATAGGTAAGAACGAAAGCAACACGCCCCCTGCCCCATCTTGAAAATGAGCGTCAACAGAGTGTCAACGATTTCTGGCCTTGTATCATGGTTAATGAAAGAGCGATGTGACCGGTATTATCTATAAACAAAGTTTCGACTGTTTTTGTAGGCTAAAACGTCCAACAAGCACTATGTTGCAGGTTTGTAAATGAAATAAGTTGTTATTGTCTGGGAGTCTGTCGCGGGAATATACCTTGCCTATCTGCCAATACAAGCTGCCAAATCACTGTTTATAGATGATTATGATCTAGCGCCACTTATATTACCGAAGATGCAAGATCAAAAATCGTTGACGCTCCGTTGACGCTCATTTTCATGATGCGGGAGGGAGTATGCCGCTATTTTTTTGGGTTATAAAGGTGGCCAATACTCCATTTATGACAGTCTGCAACCATTCACAACTCAGATTACCAAAGATGCACAACCAAAAATCATTGACGCTCCATCGACGCTCATTTTCATGATGGGGCTGAGAGCATATCACTTTCTCTTTGTCCTACAAAGGTGGTCAATACTCCATTTATGACAGCCCGCAACCATTCACAACTCTGATTACCAATGATGCAAAACTAAATATCGTTGACGCTCCGTTGACGTTCATTTTAATGTATTGTCTAGTCAAAATCTGCTGACAGTAGTAATTGTATTCATAATTATTTCTGCTTATTAGCTGCCATTCGGACTAATTTAGCAAGAGTCCCATGGTGAAGCTAGGCCCACTAATATTCTTGCATGTGTCGCTCTCATTATAATGAAATCTATATATCTCCTTGAATTGGGTATGTTGCCTGCTGTATTACTGTTTATGAACAAATATTTACGTGCAACTGCTCCCAAAATATTTCTCTAAGTGAAATTCTTGGTGAAGTAACATATAGATCCAGGTGAACAATCATTGACCCATGCTGTCCTACTTTTTCTTGTTTCCCTTCTTCCTTCTTGTTTCCATTGCACTGACCGTCACGATCAACTATTGAACCTTTTTCTTTGATCTTCGTGATCGCTGAATCAATCAGGGAACATTTGGTGGGCACTCACATCTCGCTGCCCTGGGGTTTCTGAATTCTCGATGACATTGTTTTACTCTAAATGGGATTCATCGTCTGCCTCCCAGTTGTCTTCGCTTACATTTGGGTTATCCAAGTCACCATTCCAGTTAAGTCAATTTTCGGTATTGGAAATGCTTTCGGGTGTGGTATCCTCATCACTTTCCGCCTGATGTTGGTCGATTTTTTCGATTTGGTGTCCATTCAATATTTGAGTTCGCTCTCCAAGGAGGTCCTTTGCAGACAAAGCTGGTGGCTGAGGTGATCTTTATGACAATTTAAATACAGCTGCACTATCATGTTGAGAGTTTGTCCAGGATGCATTAACAATCTCTTCAGTATCCGAAATGTATCCTACGGCTGTCATCTGCTTGTTTTAAGTGTGTGATTCCTTCTGGATTGCACGGAGGTTTTGGCTGCCCTGCCACATCTCCCAAAAGTCGTGGACCTTGGCCATTCTGTGCAATTTCCTTTCCTCTGCTTCTTTCTTCAGTTCTCTGTCGTTTTCAGCTTCAGTCGAATCCAATACAGGATGATGGCCTGCCAATATGCCATTATTGGCTCAGACGTACTGCCTTACAATGACTTTTTTGCAAAGGGTCTCGCCTGTGGGTTTTGACTGCCTCCATCAGATAACATCTCGCCCAACGGAAAATCTGGCCTCCACTCCGAGACCATGTGGTAGGATAGAGAATATGTCGTGTGCTACATTGAAGAGATTGGCGTACTTTGAGTTTGTCTCTCCTTGCTGGTACCACCAGTTGGTAATATCGGGCAACCAAAATGTAATGCTAATCTCAATGGGGTCGGAGTGGTAGTCATTACGATTCAGATCATTTTGCCCCCAGTTCATTGGTCCTTCAGGTGGTGAATTCAAATAGAGCCTTGCAGCTGTAAATCAGCGTGCTGTGTGATCACTGCATCCGGGTGTCATTTCAGCCACATTTTTAGGCATTAACGATTCATCATCATTGCTGGACAAATCATATGGATGAAAAGAAGATTGACCAGATGCAGAAGCCGTTGTGGAGAAGGGGTTGTTGCTCGCAACTATCTCGGGTTTATTGACCAACAGTCGCCGGTGTTTGGCACAGTATTCGTTCTCGACATACTCCAGAAACACCTCCTGATAATGCGTGGTATATGAGGCCTCGTGATCAGGATTGATATCCATTCCCTTGCCCCACTTTCTAAACGATTGCAGCTTCCGAAAAGGATCAATGACATGTGGAAAAATGAGAGGTAGAGCAGTTGTTGGAGTTACTTCGGAATATTATTTGAACAGCTACTGTCGTGCAAACTTCACGGCGAAGAATAAGTCTTCCTTCCATTGGGTCTTCATCTTTGCCAAAGCTCGCATAACGCCATCAATATGGTCGAACATGTCATTGTATACAGCGATGACGCGATGCAGAGTAACCGTATGCTGTTTGGACATCCACAGGGTCCGATATCAGAATGGCCTCAAAGATTCCATGATGTACTTGACGATTGTCCATTCATCTTGTGTTGTGAAAAGTGGCCACTATGCGCTGTATTTTGGATTCTTGAGCCACTCGCGGGTGAATTCTCATAATCGGTATACTCACTTAAGCAACTCTAGTGTTGAATTTCACGGTGTTTTCACATCCATAATAGGTTGTACGGCAATGCGTAATTTAGCTTTTTGACAGTCAATAAACTTGTTTCGATGACCAGGTGTCAGCGTAATCAATACCGCCAACATTCACTGCTATACAAAGGTCAGTTTCAGTACTTTCCAAAATTCTTCAAATATGTACTTTTTTGATTATTTTCGCTAAACCTGGCTTCATGGCCAACACTTTGTTGATTCTAGCATTGCCTTCCTTTTGGAGTCTTTGACTCTTCCTAATGTCTGTGCTTTCATTCTCTCCAAATTGTTGATCGTGCTCATGCACTTCCTATGACTTGCTGCGGTCTTTTACCCCGAGACTGCTCATGAATGCACTTAAAGCAAGCTAAATGATGTGCGCCATACAAGGTGGGTGGTTTTGCAAAGCAGGCCATTCGATTCCAGAGGCTTCAAGTGTTGACTGTAGTTCCCGGGTCATCGAGTAATTTGATGAAGCATTATCAGTCATAATTCCAAGTAAATGGCCATTGGTAAGCTCAAAACGCTCAAGAACTTCATTCAAATGTATGGCTAGCCTTGCCCCAGTTTGTTGACCCTTGACCTATTATCCTCAGTTAGCTTTTGTAATAGAAAAAGAAGTGGTAATCAACCTCATTGAACGCAAGTTGCACTTCACGCAATGCCCAATTTCAATTCATATAGTAACCAATGATTGACTTTATGGCCAATTTATTTGTTGATGTCCACCCGTCTAAAGCTAAGCTATCTTTATTTCTTGATGGCAATTGCTTCTTAATTGCATCCACTGTCAGTGAATATTCCCTCTGGCAAATGTTGCTAACAGTGCTGGTGGACGGTTGTACGAGATCACTGTGTAGTGCGTTATATTACCATCGTAGCTTGAAGTTTGATATAGTATTCCATGGAAGGTGAGCCAAAACAAATCCTAACTTGAGGTAGGGATTCCAGGTGTCTTGGTGGAATTTGGCAGTTTCAAAGTCCTTATTGGCTAGTTTAGATCCTTTTGTCTGCCATCACAGTTAATGTGGCTAATGTCTAGATGTCAAAAAATAATGTCAATTGGGACCTTACGATTGTAATTCGTCGACATCCTTGTCTCTTCAGGATGGCCAAAGCTGTTTCATTGACTGTTGACTTAGTCAATTCAGATACTTCTGACTCTGTTAATTCGTTTAACTTTGCGATGTGCTCTTTTGCCAGGAAGTGTTTCCCCATTGAGCTGGTACCATGTTCTGATGGATGACGAAGAACTTGGGGACAAAAGATACATATGATGCCAGGGGTGTGGGTCTCCTCAATCCTGCAGTGGAAATAGAATTGCCACGAAGAGGCATGTCTAGAATTATTCCAAGCAATTGAGAGCGTCGAGTCCACACTCATAGAAGTCGACCAAGCTTCAAATTTGATTTCGAGGGTAATGTTGTTCAAATCACTAATAAAGACACATTCATTTTTGGAAGATATCATAACCTTTAGCCACAAGGTGTTTATAGATATTGAATCAAACATGGCGTTAGGAATTTGATCGCTGTGTAATTCGAGTTGAATGACATTCAAAAGCTATGATGTCGTGAAGTAAGCTGCTGGTTCTTAAATATTGACTCTAGAGCAACCAGCAAGAAAAAAGTAAAACCTGTGAGACATTGCCATGGACGCTTATATTCAGGAGGCGGAAGTGATGTTGTTACTAACATTTTTGCCTATAAAGGCAGCCAATACAATGATTATGGTGTGGTACAGTTACACAGTCCCTTGATTGTCGAAGATGGAAGACCAAACATTGTTGATGCTCCGTTGATGCTCATTTTTAGGAGGTGATAGCGATATGTGAACTACAGTTTTTGCCCATCATGGTGGCCACCGTATTGGTTATGCTATAAAGTCTCTGCACAGCCCTTGCATTATCCAAGATGCAAGACCAATAATCGTTGACCCTCCATTGACGCTCATTTTTAGGAGGTGGTACCGATAGTGTTTGCATTATTTTTGCCGAGAAAGGCAGCCAATACGATCATTATATGACGATTTTGATGAATTGCCCTGGGATTATCCATGTTGCAAGTCTGAAAATTGTTGACACTCTGTTGACGCTCATTTTTATGATGCGGCACCGAGTGTGCCACATACCTTTTTGGGTAAAAAGATGTTCAATAGTTTATCTTTGGCAATATGGGACTATGCAGCATGTATGATTGTTGAAAGTGTATGAGTAAAAATCGTTGATGCTCCATTGACACTAATTTTTAGGAGGTGGTAGCGATATCATGTGCATAGTTTTTAGAAGGTGGTAGCGATATCATTTGCATCATTTGTGCAGACAAAGTTAGCCAATACGATTGTCACATGACGATTTTGATGAATCGCCCTGGGATTATCTATGTTACAAGTTTAAAAATCGTTGACGCTCCATTGATGCTTATATTTATGATGTGGCAACGAGTGTGCCGTGTACCTTTTTAGCTAAAAAGACGGGCAATAGTTTACCTTTAGCAATATGGGACTATGCGGCATGTATAATTGCTGAAAGTATAAGACTAAAAATCGTTGACGCTCCATTGATGCTCATTTTTAGGAGGTGGTAGCGATATCGTTGGTATCATTTTCAAGAGGTGGTAGCAATATCGTTTGCATCATTTTTGCCGACAAAGGCAGCTAATACGATCATTATGTAACGATTTCAATGAATAGCCCTGGGATTATCCATGTTGCGAGTCTAATAATCATGAACGCTCCGATGACGTTCATTTTTATTATGCGGCAATGATTGTGTTGCTTACCTTTTTTGCTAAAATGATGCCCAATAGTTTATCTTTGGCAACGTAGGACTATGCAGTATGTATGATTGCTGAAAGTGTAAGACTGAAAATCGTTGATGCTCTGTTGAGGCTTACTTTGAATACATCCTAATCGTCATTGTATGTTCAATAACTGTATGATATGAATCAAATGATGATTATTGACAACCAAAGAATCGTTTCTATGTATGATCATTTGCATCCAGAACCTTCGTGGCCTCACAATTTCAGAACCACCACCATACACATTTTCTGAGTGATGGATGAGGCAGCCAGCGCGTATTCCTGCGCTTTTGGCCGGCACTTTAAGGTATGTTGATTTTTACGCTAATTTTTGATTAATATAGCCCGACTCCCTCACATGTTCTGATGCAGCTCCTTTTCCTCGATTTCCATGACGTACCATAAGTAATTTTCAAAATTTCAACCATGTGCACCAGCTCTGAGCGGAGAGTTATGCAGTTGGATGCATGGATGAATGCAGCATGACGGTCGTCATACAGACAGATCCGTATCGCGCACTGACCGCTCCTTCTATAACTCGTATGACATTACTCACCTAAATTTTATTAGTCAATTTCGTCACTAATTTAGTTTGTGCTAACCCACTTAACAGAAAGTCGAAAGGTGCTAGGGAGTTTATTGGTCGTCATGCAGCTAAACTGGGACACTAGCACTTTCGCAAGGTATGTACCACCCTTGCACATGCACAGACGAATCATCATGTTTGACTGTTTGGTCACTGAAATCAAATAACAGCTGATACAGAGTAAACTAGGTTCACCAATTACTTTTCTACTTGATGTGACGTCAAAAATAGTAATTTGCCTATCTATTCTTCCGGCAATGCACGTGCTGTCACCATTTTTTCGTCCAAATCCGATATCTATATGGTAATTAGCTAGAGGGGAAAATGTTGGGGTTAAAGTTTACGGGTTCAATAGGCTTCTCTTTCTTAATCTGTAACCAATCGGGCTCCACATCGGGCGGAAGTGATGCTATGCATATATTCGACTGCGGTCTCCCAGGACCTAGCCTCATATGACTACTTCCTGGTCAAGAAGTCCCTTGCAGCCTTTGCAATATTCTGGGAATGATATCAAGAGACTCCATAAGCACTCCAAATGTTGTGGGTGCAGGATTTGCTGTGTCATCATCCGTATGCGGTTTGACAACCGCCAGAACCTTCAATTCGGTTGTGCCGTACTTCATATCTCGTTCAGGGAACTAGTCCGCCGCGTCCCCTCATCCCAGTAGTGTCAATTCGTCAAGCTTTATCTGGTTCTGCTGAAATCTCTCCATGTGGTGCTATACCGTTTTCGAGATTGTGCCCATCACCCAGCCGGGTTCATCATCTTCGCTCTGCTTGCCCTGCTCTGTATCTTCATCATCTTCTCCATCCTCCTCATTGTCCGAACTTGCAAGATCGCTCAGACTGTCTCCAATAGCATCCAACATCTCTTCAAAGGTTTGTCCGGGCTCCCTGGATGTCAATCCCCCGCTTTCAGCACTTCCAATATCTTCCTGCTACTGCTTAATTGCTTTCTCTGCATCCTCAACTCGCTTTCTTGCCACAGCGGTTTCTCTCTCCACGTAATCCTCGATGCATTTCTCTTTCTCTTTGTTATTCAAAAAGTTCTTTTCTTGTCTTCACTCTGCCGCAAGCTTGTTTTTGGATTGCAAGCTACGCAATGCACCTTGGGCTCGGACTTGTTCAGCTTCCAAGCTGCTCTTGCCTTCATTTGCTTGATGATGTTGTCGTGTGGATCGATTGCTTGATTTGCTGAACTTGCCAGCTGCAAGTGGTGAAAAGTTCTTTTTCGAAGGTTTGACCATTGTAGTTTGTGTTGACTTGGTCGTTGTGCAAGATGTTGGATGTTGCAAGATATGGACAATATGGAGGCAAGCTGCATCTTTTATGTCAAGGTTGGTATGTTTAATCAACTTGAATAAGCAAAATCACCATTTTGACCGTCACTAAAATGGGAATAGTTACACTAACAATACAGTGTGACTCAATTTTTAGCCTCAGTTTCATGTAAGATCCCTGGGATTTCTTGAGAGAAACATCACCAGACGTCCTTTCTTGTGAAGCATATCCTGTATACATCAGACAATCGTGAGATTTCCGTGGTCGTAAACCACTATTAATCCTTGTAATCAAACAAAGAACATTGGACTGACTAATTGCAAATCATGGAATGGTTAGAAACCCCTGCAATCTGCAATCAAACACAGCATGACTTAGCTTGAGTGAAACACGCAACTTGGCAGTTACGTATTTCATTTTGACTTGCAGTGAAGTATATATTCCTCAGGACGTCCCACTTCTTTTCGTTATCATCTTCCTATCCTATTCTACACCAGCAAATCATGGCTACACAAACACCTCAGCCAGGTAAGAACGGCACCGAACCAGGTGGATCAACGGGTGTTACAACCAATATATCACTCTCCGGCACACAGCGAGAATACAGACACCAGTTAGTTCAGCGCAATGCTGCCAATGTGGCAACCAAAAATATGACCCAGGATGCACATTTCAAAATCGTTCGTAAAACTGGAAGCAGCAAGAATAGGCAACAGTACACAATTGGATGTGACTATATTCATATCACGGTAAATGACGGTCAACTGACCATATAATATACAGCGGGTATACATACGGAGCTCCGTGACCAATTCATTTCTGCCCGTGATGGGAAACCTCCATGGTCTACCAAGGCATTTGTCTGCACAGTCCGCGAAATCAAACATCATGGTGTTGTCAGCTCTGGGATTTTTGAGCACGAATTTCGTCATAAGCGTCCCCGGGAGTGGACAAAACAGGATTCAATCACCTTAGAGGAGGCTATGGAAGCTTCTATAGTGGAGGTGATTGCCGAATCTCATTACCAGATGCTGCATCTAATTTCTTGTAGGTTTTCAACATGTCTGCAACAATGGCAAGGCAAGGAGGTTGGGTACAGCTTGAACTGTCTGACATGTGCCTTGCATTGAATATGGCCAAAATGGCCAAAGGCGGGTTTTCGCACGCCGCCATACAGAAAACCCAATATCTGATCAAGAAATCTTGGGCCGAAGTCAGAAAAGAGAAGAAGAGGGGTGTTGTGTTTCGTGGGCATAAAATGGTGAAGACTGCGATGGAAAGACACCTGGCTATGATTCGTCAGAACCACAAAGATGGCTCTCTTCCTTGCCAGAATAGCACAGCAAGGAATCCCCAGACACGCTGGAGGCGCAAAGGTACGGGTGCTCCTCAACCAGCCCGACTGAGACATCGGACACCAGATCCGACGCCATCTCCGCCCGGAACGCCACCTGCGCCACCTGGTCCCATTAAGGGCACCAAAAGATTTCAAAACGACAATTTGCCAGCCACAAATGCGGATTCACGTGTTCCCCTTCCCAAGTCTCAACCTGTCAATCTTGATGCAATAGCCAAGGACAGCTTTAAAATTGAAGATTTTGATCCAGAATTGCGGACTGATAAAGGAACATCATGTGGTTAGTACACTATCTGCTGTGTCTGAATGCTGCTGAAATACATTTTGAAGACAAGAGCAGCCTATTGAACGTGCATGTCGATGGAAACGAGCATTAATAGAAAGGAACAGAATTTTTAGTGCATTATAATCTACAATTTGCAGACACTTTAAAGTATATTTTAAAGGCTATATTTTTTATGTATTATTAAAGAACAATGTGGTGATCACGGACAAAGTACATGAAGAAATTGGAATGGCTGCCAAAACATCCTGAATGATAAACAATGCCAAATTGAATAAATACATAGCAGATACGCCGGTGGCAAAATGAGCATCAACGGAGCGTCAACGACATTTGGTTTTGCATCATTGGTAAGCTGAGTTGTGAATTATTGCACACTGTTATAAACGGCGTATTGGGAGCCTTTATCGGCAAAAAGGTATGGGGTACAGTCACTGCCCCCTTCTGAAAATCAGCCTCAATGGAGCATTAATGATATTTGGCTATGCATCTTGGGTTATCTGAATGGCAATGTTTGGCAATGATTCATATACTATGTACTGGCTGCCTTTTCGGTCAAAACAGTGCAGCATATCTTCGTTACCCCATCATGACAATGAGCGTCAATGGAATGTCAACAATTCATGGTTCTGTAAGTCAGGTAATTAAAATGTCATATGGTAGTAGTTAAGTATAATACCGGTATTAGCGGCCTGTATTGGCAAAAGAGCAAGGTGCACGGTCTCTGCCCCATTCTGAAATTGAGCGTCAACAGAGCATCAACGATTTTTGGTCTTGTAAGTCAGGTAATTGGAAATTGATTTGTTCGCTGTTACACATAACTGACCTGTTGGCAGCCTTTGTAGGCAAAAAAGCATCTGACACTGTCACTTCCCCATTCTGAAAACTTCGTCACTCCATCATGAAGATCAGCGTCAACGGAGCGTCAACAATGTTTAGCCTTGCATATTGGGTAATCGTAGCATCATGCGGATATCAAAGCTTATAACAGATGTATAGACCGCCTTATAGCCAAAAATACAAAATGTAGAAGAAGAAACACAGATTCCAAAATAATCGATATTGCAAATTGCAAACCATGCAAACAGTAATTATTAGGTGTTGAATAAGCAGTTTTGGTAAAATGCAATTATCAGGCAGCAAAAACAAGAGCATTATATGAATCGACAAATGCACCTGCTGGACAACCCGCTGACAACCCGCCCTATTCAGACAGGTTGTGGATTTCCATTGAACTGTATCTGAATTGACAGTCCGAGTCCATTGACGCCCCGGACAGCCAATTTGGTAGTGGTTTGGTTGGATTCCGACCCGGACCCGGACCGAATCCGAAGGTCCCGAACCCTTGCTAACAGTATCTCAGAGGCGATTTGCGTAGTATCGTCCAAGCGCCCTGATTTGTCGACTGAACGCTTAAGTTCATTACAAAGACAACTAAAAGTTTGCTCTGCAGTTATATCTCACTCGTTTGTTCTTACTCCAGTTCTTGTACCCTGCGATGACATCGCTGGGTCAGTATCGAAGCAGAAGGCACAGTTTATGTAAGGTATGAATCTAACATAAAGTGACAACCATAAATCAGGCAATTGGCATAGGAGGGTCTTGTGAGAGTGCAAAACAATTGCCATGACGAGCTGAATCCAGATGCGGTATGCTTTTCGAGATCCAAGGGATGTTGAAATTGAGAGAGTAATTAAACACTTTACAAATGTGTGAAGAAGGATGAGCGAAATCCTACGAGAGTGGTAGGACCCCTTTTAGGAAAAAGTCAATCAAGGTGCAGCTTTTCCGAGGACTGCCGGCTTCTAATGGTGTGAGTCGCTAAAGGACTGTTGTGATACTTGTTAACATTGTTGCGACATGTCATTTTGCTAACGAAACATAGATCTTCGTCAACAGTGTCTTTACTGCTTAAAGATATACTCCTACATTGGCACTTACATCACTCACCTCTTTCACGACCTCAAAGAAAGGATAGCATACATATCAGCCGAACAACTGCCAGATGATGGTATTGCAATTGAGCACAATAGTATTCTACCTCCATTCGTTCATGAACCGCATCGCAACCCTTGTCGTCACCCTTCTGACGATGATTCCAGCAATACAGAATTCGACAGCAAGAATGTGTGTATCGATCCAGAGCAACCTCCAGTTTGGCCACATATTTATGGTACTCCACAGATGGACAATCATATAGCCGGCAAGCCTATTAGTAATGAGTATTTCGATATCTTTGACGATGAAATTGATCTATACTCACCGTTTTCTTGCGAGGAGGAGTATCAATTAGTGAACTGCTGCATCAAGCACAAATTGAGCAGAGCTGCTATCAACGAGCATTTCAAGAACCCTATGATGGCAACTATCAGCAACTTCACTTCATCCCACACTTTATTTAAAAGGTTGAATGAAATGTCCTACGCGATGGGCATCGACTCTTGAACATCTGGCAAAGTGTGTTACAATAGTTTAGCTGACCAACACAACCTTCGCAACGATAATTACACACGTTTCTTTTACCACAATCCTGTTGAATGCATTGAGTTCCTCATGCAACAGCCTGCGTTCAGGGAACATATGTTGTATGCTGCAGCAAAGGAATTCAATGATGCTGAGAAACGTATCTACTCAGAGGTGAAATCAAGCGATTGGTGGAGGAATGAATAGGTAAATTAGTTGAATTTCATCATAGCTATGATCATTTTGACTGTTTCATTAGCTATGGCGGCCGCTTGGAGATACGATTGTCCCCCTGTTTGGCAGTTCAGACAAGACACATCTTACAAACTGTTCGGGTGACAAGAAGGAATGGCCAGTATATTTGAGTCTCGGAAACATCGACTTGACGATTAGATCAAAACCTTCGCATCTTGGAAGCATCCTTGTTGCCCTTCTTCCCGTTCCTCCGAAATATCACTTTAAAAGACATGGAAAAACAACGGCCGTGAACGAACAACAAATCCAAAATCGAGAGGTGTTCAGGAAGGTCTTCGAGCTTATTTTTTATCCTCTCAACATGCTTTTCAACACTGGAAATCTTATGGTTTGTGCGGACTGTTGGATGCAACAATGTTATTCGGTCATCTGTGCATGGACGGCTGACTACTTCAAAAACATTCATTTGCATTCAATCATGCCGCCCCATTGCCCTGTGTGAGAAGCACGGCAATCGAAATTTGGAGATAGGAATTTATTGTCCTGGTAATTGAGAGACTATCGGCTATACTTTCAAAAAATGATATTTGCGACTCAGGGTGAAGAGATGGAGAGACGGAAAGCAAGAGAATATGTGGAAAAACGAGCGGTTGGAACATCAGAAGGCGTCTTCTGGAATATGAAATGCATCTCTCCGACGACTATTATTGTACCTGATATTCATCATACCATCAATTCCGGTATCCTTACGCATTTGATGTACTGGGTAACGTTCTTCCTCAAACAACATTCCCAGATCGACAAATTCAACCAGCTCTGGGTGATGAAGTCTCCATATCCTGGCTTTGCTCGATTCAACAAGCCATATAGCCAGGTGAAGCAATGGAGTGGTAAGGAGATGAAAATACTCGGGCGTGTGATTGTTCCAGTTTTCACAGTGACTCTTTAAACCCTTCGGCAAGCCAAAGGATTCTCTTCACAGAAGCCCTGTTGTGTGTCAAGAACTTAGTGTATTTTCACGTTATGGCACAGTACTGGTACCATACTGAGGCTACAATCGAGTATATGGAGAATTATCTGGAGGAGTTTCATCGACACAATAATATGTTCTGTCAATTCCGTGCCAGTAAATGTACAATGAAGGTCTCGGAAGCCTTGAAAAAGCACCATACTTTTGACACACTGGAGGAATGGGAGTGTAACCCCACTTGGAACAATCTTTCGGTGGCTGCAAAGTATCATCGCATTGATGAAGCTAAAACACTGATCAAGTCAGAAATTGCACAACATTTTGTTGACGAATTGTATTTCGACTTTGTGAAGATGCATCTCCTGAACCACTTCTGTGACCGTATCTGCCAGCTTAGCAACCTCCCAACTATATGCTCAGAACTCCCAGAAGAAGTGATAATGGATATTAAACAGGCATACCGACAATCGAATCGTCATGACACCGCCTTCCAGATTTTGCAAAAGAAAGCCTGAAAGGGGGTGTTTCAGTATCGATAGCTGAATGCAAACGCTGCAAAACAACGTCGCGACAATGATTTGCCTCTAACCGAAGCCCCCATCAAGCGAATGATGAAAAACCCGGGACCAGAAGTCAAGACCCTTGATAACTTGGCCGTGTGGTGTGCAATGCCAACAGGGGAGCTACAGAATCAAATTGCTTGGGGTTTCAAGAGATTTGCTGACTTCACAGACTATGTCGATCATGATCAGTATTTCAGTCGTCTCAAGGATGCAAAATACATTCAGTACAACCCAGTAGAAATTCTGGTGACATCTTTTCAATGCAACGAGCAAGCAGTTCATATGGTTCGTTGCACTGGGTCCACAAGGTGGAGAAAGCATAAGCCACCAAGAAATGATACAGTGCTCCTCTGGATGGGGACGAGTCCGGATCGCCACTTCAAGTCGACTGCGGGACACATTCCCGTACAGTTCAAGTGTCTTTTCATGGTTGAGGATGCTGAATTGAGCGTTGAAGGGCTTTTTGCCTTGGTTCAGACGTTTGCAACAGGGCTGATACGTCAGACTGCTGGTATGGTAATTGTCAACAAGAGGCATCAACCACCGATGGAACCCTTGCACAATGAAAGCTAACATCATAAGCCTCTTTTCGGCGTCGGAACCACTTATATCGTCCCTATCAGCGCAATCCAAGGAGCTGGACACCTTGTACTGCTGATGCCACAGCCAGATAGCTTGTGGTGGTACTTGAGCAACACGATTGACTTGAAAGCTTTCAATTTGTTTTACATGTAGATTACTTGACTCAATGCTTGAAGTAATCGTTGCAGCAATATATCGAAATCTGATGAGTGTTTACTCTGGCTGTCTTAATTTTTGTAATGGGAGTTGTGTACGCTTGTGTATAATCGATGTCTCACGGGATTGAATAGTTAAGAATATTCCTGAAATCAATGGAACAGTCCAAAAAACCGTTGAAACAATTAAAATCTAGATGACCAATGAGAAAGAAACAAGTTCAATAATTTAGCGTAAATGACTAAACACGTTGTGAGATGTCGCAACGACGCGATCACATTATTGAATGCTTCCAAGAATGGTGGAAGATTGTAAATAAGTCGCTCAGATGAGTTGTGTAGAATGTGGAGAAGGATCTGTGCGTGGGGTCTATTTTCGGAAACAAATTTCACTGTTTGCTGATGTATTAGCTGCCTCAATAAACAAAAATTCTAGCTATGACATCTCTAATATCTCCTAAACATGAGCATCAATGGAGCATCAATCATTGCTTGTCTTGTACGTCAAGTAATCAAAGAGTGAAATGGTTGTTGTCATGCATAATCACTGTATAGGCCACTTTTATAGGCCAAAGAAATCGCAACACGCTCCCTGCCAGATATTGAAAATGAGTGTCAACAGTGCATTAACGCTTTTTGGCCATGCATCACGGTTAATCAACGCACAATGTGGCTGTTACTGTCTACAGATGAAGTATTGACCTGATTTATCGCCTATAACACTCAGGAATACTAAGTTGCAAAGTTGAAAATGAAGATCGTTGTGATTGTCCGGGAGGCTGTCGGAGCAATATGTAATGCTTATCTGCTTAGACAGGCTGTCAACTCTTGGTTTATAGATGTCTGCGATCACGTGCCACATATATTACCCAAGATTCACGACCAAAAATCATTCACACTCCATTGACGCTCAATGTCAAGATCAGGCAGGGAGCAGATCCCATTCCCTTTTGCCTATAATGGCAGCCAATACTCTGATTAAGTATAACAATGACTAAGTCACTTTGTAATTACTCGACTTATAGAATCAAAAATCATTGACACTCCATTGACGCTCATTTTGCGACGAGAGTATTCGCAATATGCAACCATTAAAAATGGTATTGACAATTAGAAATCATGTTCTGGCAGCTGTTCTATCGTTTTCATGTACTTCTTCCTTTATCAGTACATTGTTCTTTAATCATGCATCTAAATATATCCTTCAAAATATACTTTAAAGTGACTGCTAATTATAGATAATAATAAAACTCAAAAATCCCATTCCTTGTACTCAATGCTTGTCTTCACTGTCAGGTTTGCTTAATAGGCTGCTGTCATCTGCAACATGAATCTCAGCTGCATCACCACACACCATATAGTTTACTAAGCAGTGGATGTTCCTTTATCAGTCAGCAAATCTGGATTAAAATCTTTATTGCACTTGCAATCCTTGGCATATGCATCAAGATTGTAAAATTGAGGGCGGGGCAGAGTAGTATTCAGATACACATATCCAGGTGGCACTCCGTCGTTTTTGGAACTTTGAACTCTCTCAATGTAACCAGCTGGCTTTGATCGCGTTCCAGGTGGAGGTGGCGCCAAATCTGGTGGTGGTGCATCCGTGGCATTTTGCCTCCAGCTGTCTGGGTGTTCTTTGCTGTGGCATTTTGGGAATGAAGGCAGCTGTCAGTTTGATTTTCATGAACTATTGCTGGGTGTCCTACCATCACAGCTTTCACCTTGCTATGGTCCGGAAACTCAACCCCCCACTACTTCTCTTCTTGGAGCTCAGTACGAGATATCTTGATCAGCAATATTGTTTGCTCTATTGCGGCACATGAAAACCGACCTTTGACCATTTTGGCCATATATATCGCAAGGGGCATGTTGGACTGTTCTAACAGTACCTGAGCTCCTTGCCATGCCATAGTTGCTGACATGTTGAACACCTACAAGAGATTAGTTGCTGCTTCCAAAAGTGAGATTTGTTTATTACCTCCACTATATACAACTTTGTAGCCTCTTCAATAGTCTTTACAGCCCGTTTCATCCACTCTTGGGGACACTTATCACCAAATTTGTCCACGAAAGAGCCAGGACTGACATCACTATGATGTTCAATTTCGTGGGCAGTGCAGACAAATGCTTTGGTCAACCATAGAGGTTTCCCATTACAGGCAGCTACAAATTGGTCACGTAGCCTTCTATGTACACTAGTTGTGGATTATATTGTTAATTAATGGCTGTCGGCATAGGTATTGATCAACACACATCTAATTGCTTGGTGCTTTTTATTCCTGCTGCTTCCGGCATTCCGGAACATTTTATATGTGCATTTGGGGTCATATGTTTAGTGGCTGCTGTGGCAGCATTGCAGTGGACTAATATGTCTCAGCATTTCTGCTGCGTCTCAGCAGAAGGCAGATTGAATGAAGTGGCTGTCCTTTCGCTCGATCTGGATCCACTCATACGAGTCTGAGGTGTTTGTGGAGCCATGACGTGCTGTTGTGGACAAGGCGAGGAGGATGATCATGAAAAGAAGTGGGAAGTCTTGAATAATATATAGTTAGCTTAAAGTCAAACTTGAATGAGTGACAGCCAACTTGCACATTCTACTCCAAAGGAATCATACAGAATAAAGTTGCAGGTAAGAAAGGGTTCAAACATTCCCGCGATTTGCAGTAAGTTAGTCTGATGTTGCTTGATTGTTCAAATGAATTCATCATGCATCTGCAAAAAGTAAAATTGGTTTCCCAAAATGGACCCCAGGCACCGCCCGTTCTGCACATTCTCCACATAGAATCTGAGCGACTTATTTGCAATCTTCCGCCATGCTTCAAAGTATTCAATGTTGTGATTGCATTGTCATGACATCTCAAAAACGTGTTTAGTCATTCAAGCTAATTTATTGCACTTGTTTCATTCATTTTGGTCCTGTGGATTGTAATAGGTTAACAGTTTTTTGAACTGTTCCACTGTTTTGAACAATATTCTTAACTGTTCAATCCCTTGAGACATCGATTATACACAAGCTTGCACAACTCCCATTACAAAAATCAAGACACCCAGAGTAAACACTGATTGGATGACTATATATCGCTGCAACAATTACTTCAAGCATTGAGTGGAACCATCTACATGTAAACAAATTGAAAGCATTCAAGTCAATCGTGTTGCTCAAGTACCACTGCAAGCTATCAAGCTGCGACGTCAGCAGAAGAAGGTATACAGCTCTCTGGATCACGCTTATAAGGACAATATATGTGATTCCAACACTGAAAAGAGGCTTACAACAGTAGCTTCCATCGTTCAAGGGTTGCATCAGAGGTTGATGCCTCTCCTTGAAAATCTCCTTAGCAGCAGTCTGACGTATCGGCACTGTTGGAAATGTCTGAACCAAGCCAAGAAGCCCGGTAATGCTTGATTCAGCATCCACGATGACGAAAAGACACTTCAACCATGCAGGATTGCATCCCGCAGTTGACACAATGTGGCTCACCGGACTCGTCCCCATCCAGAGAAGCACTGTATTATTTCTTGGTGGCTTATGCTTTCTCCACCTTGTGGATCCAGTGCAACAAACAATATGAACTGCTTGCTCATCAAATTGAAAAGACACCACCAGAAGTGCTACTGCATAATACAGAATAAATTTTACATCTTGCAGACGACTGCAATACTGATCGTGATCATCGTAGTCTGTAAAGTTGGCAAATCTTATGAAACACCAAGCAATGTAATTCTGTAGCTCCCCTTTTGGCATTGCCCACCACTCAGCTAAGGCATCAAGGGTCTTGATTTCTGGTTGCAGGTTTTTCATCATTCGCTTTATAGGCACTTTGGTTAGAGGCATATCATCATCGCGACGATGTTTTGCAGCGTTTGCATTCCACTCTTGATACTGAAACACCTCCTTTGAGGCATTTGTTCGCAAAATCTGGAAGGCAGCCTCATGACGATTTGATTGTCAGTACACATGTTTCAAATCCATCATTGCTTTTTCTGGGAGTTCAGAGCTTACATTTATGAGGTTGCCAAGCTGGCAGATATGGTCAGAGAAGTGGTTTGGGAGATGCATCATCACCAAGTTGAAATGCGATTCAGCAACAAGATGTTGTACAATGTCTGACTTGATCTGTGTTTCATCTTCATCAATGCAACGATGCTTTGCAGCCATGGACAGATTTTTCCAAGCGGGGTCACACTGCCATTCCTCCTGCGTGTCGAACGTATGGTGCTTTTTCAAGGCTTCCGAGACCTTCATTGCACATTGACTGGCACGGAATTGACACAACATATTATTGTGTCGATGAAACTCCTCCAGATAATTCTCCATGTACTCGATCATGGCCTCAGTATGGTACCAGTACTGTGCCATAAGGTTAAAATACACAAAGTTCTTGATGCACAACAGGGCATCTGTAAAGGGCTCAGAAAAGTCGCCACGAAAACTGGAACAATCGCATGCCCGAATTCATTCATTTACTTTCCACTTCATTGAATCTCCTGGCTACATGGCATGTTGAATCGAGCGAAGGCAGGATACGGAGGCATCATCGCACAGAGCAGGTTCAATTTGTCAATCAGGGACTGTTGTTTGAGGAAACACCTTACCCAGTCAATCAAATGCTTAAGCCTACCGAGATAGACGGTATGAAGCATATCAGATACGATAATAGTCGTCAGAGAGATCCATTTCATATTCCAGAAGACACCTTCTGAGGTTCTAACCACTCGATCTTCAAGATATTGTCTTGCTTCCAGTCTCTCTGTCTCATCTCACTGAGTTGTGAGTATTATCTTTTGGAAGCATAGCTGATATTTTTTTAATTTCCACGACAATGAATTCCATTCGCCACGTGACCATTCCGGTGCTTTGCACACAGGGCAATGGGGCTGCTTCATTGAGTGGAAGTGAATGTTTTCAATGTAATCAGCCGGCCATGCACAGATGACAGAATAACATTGCCACATTCGACTGTCCAGAAACAGCAAAAGCTTTCTATTATTGAAAGGTGCATCGAGAGGACAAAAAATAAGCTCAAAGACCTTCCAAAAACCACTAGATTGTGGATTTGTTGTTCCTCCACTGCAGTTGTTTTTGAGTTGATGCCCATTGCGTACGACAATTCATTTGACCTTTCGAATAAAGTGTTGGATGAAAGGAAGTTGCTGACGGTTGCCATAGTAGGGTTCCTGAGAACCTCGTTGATAGCAGCTCTGCTCCAGTTGTGCTTGAGGCACCAGTTCGCTAATTCATACTCCTCCTTGTAAGAAAATGGTGACCAGAGATCAATTTCATCGTCGACGATATGAAAATACTTGTTAGTATTGGACTTGCCGGCTAGACGGTTGGCCAAGTGTAGCGTACTATTAATATGTATCCGATCTGGAGGTACCTCCCAATCTATTCACTCATTTTCGCTGTCGCCTTCTGTGTCGCTGGAATCATTGTTGGAAGGGTGAGGAAAAGGGTCACTATGCGGTTCATGAACGAATGAGAGTAGAACAGTATCGTGCTCGATTGCAGAAGAATCATCTGGAAATTGTTCAGCTGATACGTATAGTATCCTTTCTTTGTGGTCGCGACGGAGGTGAGTGACGTAAGAGCCGATGGAGAAGTACACCTTTGAGCAGTAAAGACACTGTTGACAAAGATCCATGTCTTGTTAGCAAAATCAAATGTTACAACAACTTTATGAAGCGTCTCGATGGTCTTTTAGCTACTCATCCCATTACAAGCCAGCTGGTCTTCGGAAAAAGCCGCTTCTTGATATATTTATTCCAAAAAGCAGTTCTACCACTGTCATAGGATTTCTGTCATCCCCCGTCACATGTTTGCAAAGTGTTCAATCGCTCTCTCAATTTCAACATCCCTTGGATCTTGAGATGTATACCGCCACTGCATTCAGCTTGCCACAGCGATTGTTTTGCACCCTCAGAAGATCCTCCTATACCCATTGCCTGATTTATGGTTGTCACTTTTTGTTAAGTTGGTATATGACAAGAATTGTGCATTCCCCTTAGATATCGACCCAGCGACGTCATTGCAGGGTACAAGAACTAGAGCAAGGACAAACGAGTGAGATATGACTGCAGAGCATCCTGTTAGTTGTTTTTGTGATGAACTGAAGCATTCAGTCAACGAATCAGAGTGCATAGATGATGCTAAGCAAATTCCCTCCTAGCTGAATTGCAGCCAAGATAATGTCACTGGATCAAGAAAACCATCCAAGCCCATATATATATTCGCGTTGCCTGCCCATCTTACTTACAATCTACAGAACCTTTGACAAACCCTCCGCACCTCTGCTAATGCATCGTATCACCCTTGACCATATATTCAACACTCCCGAGGCTTGTTTAGAGTAACAAGCATTTGATATCCACCACTCAATCATTGACCACCATTGAGAACCTAAAATGTAATCTGGTTTCTTCTGGTTGCCAAAATCAGTCGTCACAGACGCTAATACAATCCAGATGCTGACTGTACAAGTCCGCGCCTGGGCCGAAAACGCCGGTGTTGGAGTCAGCCAAAGGGCAACAGAATCCATAGAGATTTGGCAGGATAAGGGTGGCTTGACAACACAGTGGATAAATAATAAAGTGAGGGAGTGCATCTGGGAGATTGCCCAGTCCATGAGCATCATCAACAAGCAAGGTGCCGGCGCAGAGCAGTGGCATCTCCCAATCGATCATTGCATTACTCGAATCAGTGATCTGGAGTCAAAAAGGCCGCTTTGGGATCAGTACATGGCAGACAAGACTAACGTTGAGGGTAAGAAGCTGAAGGCAGCACTGGATGCGTTCGCAGATGTTGGCCTTCACTGAAGTAAGAATAGGCTCAAAGCAACCCTTAGTTAGAAGTGGAAACCCGTGGACATTGGTATGTATTCCATCACCATAATGCTACTTTTGCTCTTCCAGATGATGTGTAGATTTAGAAGATGATGAGGAAGAAACCTCGGGTCACAGGTCTTCACCGATAAAGGTGCATTGCGACTTCTCAACCAATTTCCAGTTAGTGACTATGTGGATCCCGACATTGCTGGAATGAGGTTGGGTGAATTCGATACTCAGCTATTCTCATGGGATTGGCATGGGGATGATGAATCAATACTTGCGATAGTCACATCAATGGTCGATATGACCATTTTGCCGATCGTGAACGCCGCAATCGCCAGTCTGTGAGACCCCAGCCCAAAAATCCGAGCACTTTGGGGCTGCTGGGAGCAGCCTAATGGACATGGTGGTCTGTACGCCCGAAATGTTACCCCAATCTTTGATAACAATACTGCTGCTGGATGGGTAGAGGTGGGGATGAACTCAAGCAACCCAACCCTCTTTTGCGTGGTTCATTGTGGCAAACATGCTAACAGCAAAGCTTGTGCCCAGACGCCAAAGCGTGGTGGCCGCAGCTGCCTCCCTCTGGATAACATCTTCCCAACTCCAGCCGAGGATATAATCGACGATATCGGGGATGAATTGGATGATGATGCTGTGATGCGGCGCCCAAAACCATGTAGTTTCCCGACGACGCAAACAGGCTTCCAAAACTTTGAACGGAAGCTTCAAAAGTGCACCTTCAGACAGCAGCAACAGCTTGAAGTCATCTGAAACCATGCTCTTGGTCTCTTTGCTGATTACTGGCAAAGCTTTGTTGCTGTTGAGGATGTGGCTTGGCTATGCGAGCACGATCACATTGTGAATCCTCCTGCTGCAGGCTCATGGGTGAATAGGAAGTGTACAGGCAGCCGCTCAGCTGCAACTTAGTCGTTCTGAGGATGGAATACACTGGCTGGACGGTTGTTCAAGGATTTGCGTTGTGGGTGGGTATTCTTCTGGCACTTTGGAGGGTGGACGGATGGGTGATAATTTGGAGTTTTTTGTAAGATTTTGGGTCTCTTTTTGTTGTTTTGTTTATTTGATTATTACATTATTCATATTCATGCACAAAGGGCTGTGTTTAGAGTACGCGATGTTGGGATTGATCGTTGAAACCAATGTGTTTTGGAAAGGCATTGTGGCAGTGATATGACTACGTGCATGAGTATCATGTAATTGGTTGTTCGGTATCTTCACCCAGCAGAAGTCAGCCGGAATGATTAGTGAAATGTGAACGCTTTTTAGCGCATTGCGATAACTTTTTTCATCAACAGAAGCCAATGAACAACCCTGAGGCATAGTTGTCACCTGCCAGTGTTAGTTCCGCACTCCAGTCTGTTGAAGGAGTTGGAAATGTTGGTGGCAGGTCAAGCCAACATCCTTGAATCATTAACAAGATAAAATGATGCATTACGACGATGCTTTCAATCATATCAACGCATTCATTCCTTTAAAGAACGTGTTAATTCATTTATTCTATATTCATTCACATTTCCTTTAGTCACTCCTTGAACATTTTCGTATTTATCACTCTCTGCCTTTTTAACTCATGAAAAGAAGGTACTGCATTTCTCCTCATCTTCCTCGTCCTTCCAGCACAACGAAAAGCGGACGATATATCCATCATGAGGATTTCGATGACGATCTCAGCTTCATACCCGATAATTGAAACGGTCATCGAGATGACAAATCCAAATCTGACAACAAGCCTCTTCGGCTACCATCCAGGAAGGCAATGGGCAAGTGGCTATCCAAAGATTCCTTCACATCAACACTTGGAAAATGACTCACGGCAACACAATTAACTGCTGCGTAGGTGCAACCCGTATATCCCTAGCATCGGGAGGTCTGTATTGTCTCAGAGAAGGAGGATGAATGTGAGCCTGTACCGCTGGCTTCCCAGAAGGTATCCAATTAAGTGTTTGAATGATGGAATCTGCTTGCTAATGTATATATTTACTAGAGGAAGGGTTCACACAACGCCGGTGAGCAATTGGTTGCATGGAATGCAGGATATTAGTGGCGATATGACCCCTTTGTTGACGACGTGACAGGCCTCATAGTTGTCACAGAATCCAATGCCCACACAACCCATCCTAGAATTCCGGTGATGGTCATGGCACGTGTGAAGCCTATAGGTATCAATTATGCGATGTTTTTGAATCCCGTTGCCAAGAATGCGGTGATCACCGCTCAGATTTATAGTTCGTAGTATGAGGCAATTGCCAAGATTGATCCAGCCTAGAGAAACTCAGGCCCTCCATGTGCCTAAATTTCAATTGTAAATCAATCATCTCAATGATTGTTTTCATCGCTGATATTGTGCATTAGGCTCTTGCAAAGATTACTTGTTCCCATGCAGTAATGGTATACTACTGAAAGACCTCAATCGACTCTATTTACGGATTTCGAATAGAGTCGTCTACAGGGATCTGGAAAATGGTCGCCTGGCTATTGGCCAAGAACAGGTTTACATGCCCCACAATTCTTCCTGAGGTTAGTTCAATCTTCACTTCCTGTTTAATTGTTGTCTTGACAATTAAATTAGGAGTGCAAGTTTTGATTTGCAGCGACCGAAATTGTGGATCTTATTCACTGGATATACCTCTATGGCATACGACAAAGGGGAATGAAAGATAGATCATTGATTGATGAAATTAACCCGACATTCATTGCCCTCACCGCAACGGCCATCCACCGTTATCTGTCGGCCTGGAAGACTGGCTAGTTTAGGATTCCGGCAGAGTTTGGTCCAGGAGGTGGAGCACAATGTAAGTGTGATACAAGAAACATTAATCACCCAGTTAATCATGCATGCACAGAGGTATTTTGTTGTCTCAATGGGGATTTTCATTCTTCCTCACCAGAGATTCAAGCCAAACAGATACACAATATCTGCAGCATGATTCGCCGAAGGATCAACTGATCTGGTACGGACTCAGTGATGGCACAACCTCACAACGATCAGCGTAGGTTTGATTAGAACTTCCTTGATTATGCCGCGGAGGACCTGATAGGGTAGCCCGATAATTCTTTTTCATTGTCACAGCAGCTTTGTTGCTGCTACTGAAGCTAGCATGCAGTTCTCACCTGTTCTGCCTATGGGTGGGTCTGCCATCGCCAGCAACAGCCAGCCCGTCCCCTGCAGCAACAGCAACAGCAACAGCAACAATATCACCAGCATCACCAACATGCCCAGCATTCAGAATATAGGATTAGTCGATGGAACTACGATTGGAGAGGGTGCAATGTTGCTTCGTGGTTAGGAATGGGGTCAGTGATTGGATTTAGGATTTGCTTTGTGTGCTATTTTATTATAGGTTTCCTCGATACATCATAATAGTTGCAAATGTAATAGTACTAATAGTTTGCCGAAGTCTGATAATAAACGCGTGAAATCATAATTGCGATGATGCATAACCCTCCCGCGATGGTTGAACTGCTACGTACTAATGATCTTGTATCAACATATGAAATATTGTGAACCACTTCTGCATGGTAACTATCATTGGTCAAATTAAGCCATGAGGGTCATTAAAAACAAGAACTACATGCTTCAATAAACATATGGAGCGAGTACTAACATCATCGCCAGGACAAATCAAATTGGATAATGTTGAAGTACACCGAGAGATGATTGGTGATGTAGCCCAAGGAAGTGTGAACCGTTCGTCAAGTGCTTGTTGTCAAATTCGCAAAAGTGGGTACACTGGTTGTGACACTTGAAAACAGCATTGCAACAACTCAATGAACACTCTGGAACAGTAAAGTAATGCCATATTTCAGGGAAACCTGGATGTTATTTTTTTGAGTTTTTGGGTACAATAAACTAAATAAATCTAAAGAAGGAGATTTAGTTTTTGCTGATGTATGGTAGAGGTAATAGACAAATCTCATAAGTAGTAGTAGCAACTAATTTCTTGTTTGTTTTCAAAATGTCTGGTACTATTGCAAAGCAAGCAGGTTGGGTACAGCTAGCACAGTCTGACATGTACCTTGTCTTGAATGTGGCAAAAACGTCCAAAGGAGGGTTTTCATGTGCCGCAATAGAGAAAATGCAATACGTGATCAAACAACCATGTGCCGCCGTCGAAGAAGGGAACATGTGGGGAGATGGGTTTTCTGTGCATAATGATGTTAAGGCTGTGATGTAAAGGCACCCGGGTATGATTCATAAACATCTAACATACAGCTCCCTTCTATGCCATAATGGCACAGCATAAATTCTGCCGACATGGTGGTGGGGCAATGGCACAGGTGAATCTCCACCAAACCAACTCGAGCAGCTGGCAACAGAACCAATCTCAAGTCCACCCGGAACACGACCATCGCCACCCAGTGACAATGATATTGTGCAAACTTCAGAAATACACCGCGTGCCACCCAGATACGTGTATATACATACTCTTCCTCCCAGTGCTGAATTGTTCAATCTTGATGTATATTATATGAATTGCAAGCGTCAGGATAATCTGATTCAAGATTTGCAGACTGATGAACGAATATCCACTGCTTTGTACACTATCTACTGCATGGTAATGCAGCTGACATTCATTTTAGAGACCAAAGAAATGTATTGAGTGAAACTGCAAGTGAAGACGAGCAGTAATTGAAAGGTATGGTATTTGTGAGTGTATCATTATCTACAATTAGTGGACACTTTGAAGTATGTTTCAAAAGATCAATTTATATGTAGTATTAATGCACAATGTAGTGATGAAGGAGAGAGTACATGAAGATGGGACAAAGGCTGCCAAAACACCACTAACGATATAATATACACAATGGAATGATACCATATTGCAGATACACCAGTGGCAAAATAAACGTCAATGGCATGTCAACGATTTTTGGTCTTGCATATTGGGTAATCACAGTTGCAATTGGTTGTGGCCATTCGGAAACTAAGTATTGGTCACCGTTATAGTCAACAGTGACTGCGATATGCTCCCTGCGCCAATGGGAAATTCAGCATCAAATACGCATCAACAATTTTTCGTCTTGTGAGTCAGGTAATTGAGAAGTGATATGGTCTTTGCTATACATAATGAAACTATTGGTCTCCTTTATAGGCAATAGAGATAGTGACACACTCCCTGCACGATAATGAAAATGAGTGCCAACAGAGTATCACGAAAGTTTGGCCTTTCCTGATCAGTAATCAAAGTGAGATATGGCCATTATTATCTCTGTGCAAAATATTCACAGTTTTTATACGCTATAATGCTCATGACCTCTTTATTGCAGCATTCGAAATGAAATCAGTTGTTAATGGCAGGGAGACTGTCATAGGAATATCTCTTGCCCATCCTACTCATGAGCCTGTCAACTCAGTTGTAATTGGGGTATTCAATCATGCACCACTTAGATTAACCAAGATACGAGACCAAAAATCATTAACCCTCAGTTGACACAGATTTTCAAGATGGGGCACGGAGTGTGTTGGTTTCTTTTTTGCCTACCATGGTGGCCAATATCTCATTTATAACTCTCTACAACCAGTCGCCACTCATATTACCCAAGATATAAAATCAAAAATCATTGGCACTCTGTTAATGCTCATTTCCAAAATGGGGCAATGAGTATGTCTCACCTATTTTATGATTATAAATGTGGCCAATACATCCAAAAAGACAAAGCAATACCATCGTGAATATTTCATGATTAACAGTAGGGTATTTGAATGTGACCATAAATGAAACAACTCGAAATGGAGAACTGGAGACATGAACTGCCAGGTCTATCCGTACACCACAATACCCAAGGGTTGACAAATACAGTTCCATGTTTGCTGTGTCTAGATTGTGCGGATTGGGTTTTTGAATGGGTCTGGAATTAAACTGAACAGTTTTTTCCAGTTCTAATGCAGACCGCAGTCAGGTTAGCTGGACCAGTTCCTAACATTATATCTGAAGCCTTCAAAAATGTATTTTATACATCCATCATTTGAAATGCAATAACAGCTGTGCATTCCATTGGTTCTGATACACTATTATTCACAGAAAACTCTGCTTTTGATCACCCTCTCACTGCATTGCCCTGAAGCTGAATTTCAAACAATGTCAGGTGCTGCTTCGTGATGATATTCATGCATTCCGTCCATTGGTCAGGCTGATGCTGAAAAGCTGTTGAGATTCTGTATGTATTCCTTAAGAAATCACATCACTGTCCATGAAATTCTAAAGTCAACTGTAGTTCTTGATCTAAATGAATGGTTGCCAGGAGTCTATGGACACATACCATTTCCAGTAGAAAGAACTAAGCCAATCTGGTGGAAGCAATTGTCGTATGATAGGGTATAAATTGTCGCATGTTTGACTGTGTGTCAACCACAACCGGAATCACATCAATTTCCTCACACTCCATCAGAACGACTACCAATTCTGTCAAAATATCATCAAATGGTTTTGTTGGCTTTGGCCATGGTTACACGGTCCAATATATTACATGCCACTTATTCTGAGTCCTCTGGGAGTTATGTTTGTTTCTTATATACTGGACCATGTGCTTTCGCTTATCCTTCCAGTAATATTATTGGTCAAGAGAGTCCAATATTTTTGCTCATCCCAGATGTTCTGCAAATACTGTATCATGCTGCTCCAGTATCAATCAGTGTTGCAGCTTTTCATTGTCTGGTATATGTATCTTTCCACAATACCATATTTCTCCCTCATTCTCTGTACATTAACCCACTGCAATGCCATCAAATTTACAATTTTCCCAAATTGGTTCTAATAACTGTCATGCAAGTGGGTCAGTTACGTAAGGTTTTGTAAAATGACTAGAGAGAGAGTATCTGTATTGTGCAGATGGCCCATCAACAAGCAAACGTGAGGGTGCTTGTATGTTCAGTGGCTTTACAACCATCCAATTGATATAGTTCAATCATTCATCTCCTCCAATCAGGATGGTCTCCAGGCCTCCTGCTTAGATCATCAGCGTTGCCATGTGACTTTCCTGGTCAACTTACTACCTTGTAGTCAAAGCAAGTTAAAAATTCGAACCAACAAACCTGGTGTCCATTAATTGACTTCTTTGTCAAAATGTAGTTGAACAGTTTATGGTCTGTCAGTAGCTGGAGAGAATGTCACACTTCCTTGCACTCTGGTTGCCATTCTTCATGCGCCATAATAATCACCAGTAATTCTGTATTATAAATGTCATGATATCACTCTACCAGGGAATGTTTCTTCACGAAGTTGGCAATACAGTTCAATACTCTTGCAGTATCATGCTGTGAAACAACTTCTTTTGCAACATACTTGAAAGCATCCGTCCTGCAAACTTCATATCTCTTGTGGATGGCCTGTTGATCAATGGGAGCTGTTGTCAATATAGTAGTCATTATTTCAAAGACTAATTGTTTCTAGGATTCTCACCTGCCTCGTTTAACTATTGTTGTAAACCTTGTCAATGGTTTGGCCTTTTCGTCATACTGAGGAATCCACTACCAAGCCTAATGGCACAATCTGAGAAACCGTTGTTTTCAAACAAGCTATTTAGCGTTTTATTTGCTGTCGTCTTCTCAAGATTCCAGTGTCATACAGTTTCTACCATATCCTAATCTATTGAAATACCCTTTATAGATAAAACCAACTGAAGGTATTCCACTATTTTCTTAGGTTATCCACATTTGTCCAGCTTTAAATACAATCCTGCACCCAAGAGGCATTGCATAATCCATCCAACATATTCAACATCCCGTGCTTCCAAACTACTCTATATTAGAATGACATCTACATATTCTAATGCAACATTATCCAGAGCTTCCCTAATGCTATTATTAATTTACCCGTGGATATCTGTGGAAGTATTTGTTATTCGGAATTGCAGAAAAGTTTGTCAAAACAAGCTATATATTGTTTGAAAATCTGCCAGATACTCATCCCCCTCTTTAACAAGTATTATATTATACCCATGTGGAATGTCAAGCATCATACATGTCCTGGCTACATGCTGAAGGTTTAACATTTCCCATATGGATGGGAGTGAGTGCGGATCCTATACTGTGAGCGTAGCTATGTCTCGAGAATCGATAGACAATTGTAACACGCTATCTGGTTTTGGTGCAAACAGTTCTGATACAGCAAATGGTGACAAGAATTGACAAATAATGCCCCTTCACATATTGTCTTGGAGCTATTCATAATGAAACACTAGCTCTGCACTGGACATTCAATACAATGGTCATCATGTAGCCAGTTCTCCATCGATGAATTGTATTGCATAATCAATGCCAGCTTGATGAGGTTGAAAGGGAATATACTTATATCACCCCAAACAGCTTGAGAAATTCATGATACTGTTCAGGAACAATCTTCTCCTGCAGTTGCTCAATTCACCTCTTCTATCTGTTGGTTCAATTGAAATCATATAGTGATGCATCAAATATTGTCAGCTTTTCATTCTGTGCTGCCCCAAAGAAAGATGCTGCATTCAACTTCACAATGTTTCCTTGGAATGGTCTTTGAGGTTTTATTAGTGATTCAAATATCCCTTCCTTTGAGATATGAACTGGGTCCAAGGGTTCCTCTGTAACTCCTTGAGTTGGAAGTAGGGCATCATGGTAATAGGTCATACCATTTTGTGACCCAAAATTAACAGTATTTGGACAAACCAGATAGTGATGTCATGTACCCTACACCATGGAATTCCAAGAACAACAGAATAATACCCTAACTTTGTGACAAACATTGGTAACTGTTCCTGACGATACTGTATTTTCATGCCAATTTTCGCTAGGTTTTGACAATCCACTGATTCGATAGGTGTTCTATTGATGTTCTGAATTTGCCATTTCCCCTGCAACTGTTGCTTTGTAATCAGCTGATGGAGAGGATAACTTTGATCCATAAGTGCAATGCCTGTACCCCTGCAGTCGATCAGTAAATGTGTGGGTATTGCTTGATTGTTCATAGTTACTGTGCTGATTAAAACTAAATGTTTTCCTTCTGTTGATCCCTGCAAAACCTCCACCTGGTCAACTGATAAACACGAAATTCCAAAACATTTTCAAGTATCTGATACATGACTTTTTCAGTAAATCAAAGAGCCATGTTTCTTTGACCAACTGATTCTTTTTCTAATGCCTCAGAACCACTACTGGATTCCACTTCCTTACCCTCTGCTTCAGCCATCTTCACATACTGAGCTGCATTACACACCATACTGTCTGCCGCTCTATGGCTAAACTGGCCACAGTATGCCCAGCTCGCATCTCCAAATCTACTAACCCCTTTGCCCACTACAATGCTTCTCAAGTCTGCACTGAGAACTATGGGTGCAGGTTCAGGATACCTGACAACAGTCCTTGCTAAAGCTGTTGCCGGATTCTTCAGGGGTGTTGGGGGTTTGGAGAAACCAGTGAAACCCATTTCTCTTCCGATGATTAGTGCAGCCTTCTCTGCACAGTATCATCGAATCAGAGTATCCCAATTCTGGCTGACAACCCTGAATGGTAGACATTCTTTTAGCATATCATTGTACTGTAAGCGATCTACTATTTCTTCTACCAACAGAATTATCTGAGTGTTCTTAAAAGCTGCAAGGTTCCAATCAAGGTCAGCAGCGATACCTTCAAACCCAGTATAGAATTGAAAGAACCCTCATATCTTCTGTGAGTTTTGCAGATTATGGATTCCACTGTAGCTGCCCAGTTAGTATTCTGAAATGCTGCTTTCAACAGTTGAATTCAAGCTGGTAGGTCCCCCTGTTTGATTGTTCCATCCTTCCAGACATGTGGCAAAATCTGACCCAAGGCTATTTCTATCAGGTGGTTGAATGGATACCCCATCTTTGACTGTCTGTTGGGAAGCTGCTGGGTTTGTGTTGAATGACCATCTGGAGTTGAGTAATCCAGCATCCCAACAGTGTTCAATCTGACCCTGCAGTGTCCATAGAGTGTGGAAATATCTGGCTCTTGTCTTTCTGGCCCAGTGGAGCAGTTGGCATTATTCTGGCTGGTAAAGTTAAAGCATTGGCTAACTGCTTCAGTAAATCCTGCTACTGTTCTCCACATTCTTATGCCTCTCTGGGCATTACCACAAGGTCGACTTTTGGCTCTTCAGAGGTTCCTTGAACTGCAGGTTTCTGCCTTCTTTCAACAAGTTCATACACTAGGCCTTGCATTCTTTCGGGTATTATGCAGTAATTGCCGGTCAGATATAAGAAGTATTTGGTCGTCAGACCAGTGATTTCCTCCTAGGATGTGATACTCTGTGCAAGGTGAGTGCACACCCTCTGTACCATTTCTGCAAGTTCAGTATACTTCGCTACCCATAACAATATCTCCTCGCATTGTACCAGCGGTTCCTGCATCTCCTCCAACCACATCCTATCAACTACTGAGTTGAGGAGATCTCAGATTAGTGCCAGATTGTTGGCTGACACCAGGGCCACCAAGCCATACATTTCTGGTATGGATATTGCAGTGGATCATGCACCTCTACTAGTACCAATTATATTCATTGATTTTGGAGGAGGTAGGAGTGGGAAGTACTACTACAATTGACAGAACACTCAGAAACTTAGGTGTTGATGCAACTAATGCTGCATGACACCTTGTGGAGTGGGTTCCGTTGCAATTATATCCCTGGCAGTTGCAAGGTTTCTTAGGATCACAAACAAACCAAGAATGTACACCAGAACACCTAGTCCATTGCTCTCCAAAGACTGGGTTGTAAATATCCAAATCTCTGCCTTCTGTTCCTGTGTCTGTCCAGTATAAATTCCATGAAGAGTGAAGTGATAATTGTTCCCAAAAATAAGCCGCAAATGGTTGTTCTTCTGAAGGTGCCACAAGAACTGTTTTGATTGTCTTAGCAGCATTGAAATGTTCGAGTTTAACTACTAGGCAAGGAATTCGAGTGGGACTGATTCAATTGGTTTGGGAAGTGCAATCACTGTGGTAAATGTACATTTGAATACTGTGATTAGTATGGATAGTTGCGAATATCAAATCCGGTAAGCTGTAGTTGAATGTCAACACAACCACAGACAATGTGTCTCCAAGATCAGTCAGGTGCCAGAAAGACCCAATAACTAAACGAGGAAGGTTTGTATCCATACTTACACCCTGTTGAGGAGTATACGCAGATTGACTATCAGCTACATATGTATAAAACTCAATGTAGTGAAATGGGCAATGTGGAGTGTAGGTGATGTTGGACACACTAATGTGATGTCGAAAACAAAATCAACACCCCTCCAAGCTTTCGTAGAGGAATCAATGGATGACAGATATTTCACCTGTTCATGGTGGTCCATTGCTTTGCTATAACTGAGACTGAGTACACAGAGCAGACAAAGAAATTCTCGAACATCACACACACTTTCTCTTTATACAGTTTGTCTTCCATCCCCAAATTAGTTTCCATGCTCTGATGTAATATTTGAATCCACACTCTTGATCTTACACACCCTTAACAACATCCTTATTGATACAACCATGCCATATCATCTGACATCACAATACCTCAACCCACATTCATATCATACTAAGTTATCCTGCATCTACATCAGCAAATTGTATTTCAGTCACTTGGAGCCTCCTGGAGTATCTGAGAGGAGGTGGAGTGTATACTTGCAAGCATCAATTGAAGGGGCGAAATAGACCATGAAAGGGCACTCCAGCAGGCCTTTAAACCCACTTCGATTTCAAATAACTTTGCACAGGATCCCAATAGGAGTACTTGGGATCAGAATGGATGCATGTAGGTGTGCCGGAGAGAACATTGGCATCACCAGTGACTATCACCCAACTATTGAGGGAACTGCAAACGTACTCTAACAGATCCAGGGGTGCATATCGATACATACTCAGAGGACTGCTCATGTTTTGTGAGATTCTCCGAATCAACACAGGTAACAGAGTACGCTCAACAGGGAGCATGCCATGTTTATCCTTCGTTATCAACTTGTAAATCACACTATTTACACAACATCTCATTCAATATTGTTTTTTTGCATTACAGTATTAAGGAACGAAAGGAAATGGTGTGAGATTTACAATTGAAGGCAGGTACACAGAAAGAATAACATAGCAAAGTGATTGAATGATACTAATCCAATATTGTGTTGATATCATCCACTACAGTTTAGATCTCATCAGGGCCAACAACAGGAGGAACACATAGTTCATTAGTGGTGCAAAGAGGCTGATGGTGCTCATTGTATTTGTGAATGATTGAGACCTGGCAAGTGGGTGAAATTGAACTCAAAAATGTTGTTTGGCTGCATTAGTGATATATCACAAATATTGCATTGTGATGTTAGCTAGCCATAAATCAATATGGAGTATCATCATCAAATATTGGAAATCCAGGTGAAAAATGAGGTGTGCTACGGTGAACATTGTAGTGCTAGACTCCGAAGTGTGCAGGGTGGACAAGGAAAGTACCAAGGGTGGCAGAGGAGTGCAGACCAAATTGGAGGGCGGAAATCCAGGCCTAGGAGAGGCAGCGGGAAATATGGAGCACCTATCGAGCAGGGTAGTGCCCTTCCAATCAGAGCAGCTCTGAAATTGGTTAAACAATTTGGAGTATAATATTGGTACTCCCATTCAAGATTAAGATATGCGAACAGGACTGAAGAGCTCTGAAAGAATATACTGGATCAAGAGTGTGATGTAATATTGCTCTACCATTCTGGACTGAGGTGTGCTGATGGGAATTGACAAGGACCTATCATGGCGGAGATGTGCCATGCAGAGATATGGATTGGCCCACCATGTGTGATCGCTGATAGCAGTCGCTTCAGCAGTGGTAAAATCTATCCCTGTGGAAGGGAAAAATTAACCTCAATATTCATCTTGAGAATCCATAACCAGAATTTTATTTGCAGTGGCATATTCAGGCAGTACATAAAGAAAAGCTGGGGCTGCTAGTGCTAGAGTATATCAATTGAGAGGTTGAATGAACTAGGAAGCTATACGCAAGTGTCTCAAGCAGTTGGCAGTGAAGAAAAATCGATGGTAAATAAGATCAAGTATATCCATTCCAGTGAATCTTGATGTGTTATTATTTACAACATTTGAGAGATATATATCATCAAACAACAGTTACTTAACATAAATTCAAAGGTCAGTCTCGAAGTCTAAATCTGACTGGAAACTATTAACCCCAGCTGAAAGTGCTGCCTTGGCCATTTGCCCTCGAATGTCAATGATCTTTACTTTTTCCTATGTATTTTTTGGGGTTTAGTCAATGTTATTAGTCTAATAGAGAAGCATTGAACAGAATTATAACACATTTACAGCTTCATGTGTTTCTGGATCTATTTTGAAAGATGGACAACTGGACAGAAAACTCAAACACATCAGCTGAAACCGAATTTCGTGCAAAAAATTCAACAAGTTTGTTCTGCCCACAAGCTGAAATTAATGAAAAAGCGGTTGCTCTGAAATATGGCATTGCTTTAATGTTACAGAGTGTTCATTGAGTTGTTGCAATGCTGTTTTCAAGTGTCACAACTGCTTAACATACTGCTGAGAATATGACAATAAGTACTTGATAAATGGTTCACACTTCCTTTGGCAATATCACAAAGCATCTCCTTGAAAACTACAATATAAACCAATTCAGTGTGTCTTCGGAAACATGATTGTACTTGCTCGGTATGTTCCATGAAGTGTGTAGTTGCTGTTTATATTAATCCTTCATGGTTGACTTTGTTGATTGATAGTTACCATGCAGAAACTGTTGACAATATTTAGTTTCTCAATGCAAGATCATTCAGTAGCTTGCAGTTATTCAACCATCGTCTGAGCGTTTGGCATTATAGGGATTATGATTTCACACTTCTGAGATCAGGCATCAGTAAACCATCGGTTTTATGGAATTTACTATGCTTATGATAAATAAATGAAACTTGAAATAATGTAGGGCACGAAGGAGATCATAAATCCAATCACTAACAGTATTATGAACCTTAAAGTGACATTGCACTATCAACAATCGTATTTCAATCGACAATGCTCATATTCTGAATTCTGGTGAGGTTAGCAATAATTTTGCAGTTGCTGCCACCGCAGGAGATGGGCTGGCTGCTGCTGGCCATTGCAGACCCGCCCATAGGCACGACATCTGACAATGACATGCAAGAATCAGTAGCAGCAACAATGCTGCTGAGACAATGCACAGAATTGTTGGGCCGCTGTATCAGCTCCTTCGGGATGTATTCAACAAAGTCCTCATCAAAGCCGCCTTGATTGTATTGAGGTAGTGCCATTACTGAGTTCATACCAGTCGAGTGGATCCTTTGGCAGATCATGCTGCTGATGTTTTCAATTGTTTTGGCTTCAACCTTTGGCAACAAAGAACAAAAATCCACATTCCAACCACAAAATACATCTGTATACCCAATTATACCTGCGTGATTACAGTTTCTTGTATCGTGCATATTTCGTACTCTACTTACTGGATCAAACTCTTGTGGGACCCCAAACTTCCAGGCTTTCTAGGCTGACAGACAATGGTGGATAGCCATCATGGTGAGGCCAATAAATGTCAAGTTGATTTCATCAATTAAGGATCTATCTTTCATTCTCATTTTTCGGATGCCATTGAAGTTTGTCTGGTGAATCGGGTCCACAATTTCAGTCACTACACATTCAAACATGCACTGATAAACTGATAATGAAGACAATAATTAAATGAGAAGAGAACTTTGAACCTACATCATGAAAATTTCTGGGGCATTTCAACAGATCCTTGGCCAATACCCAGGCAACTATTGTCGAGATCATTATTGGCGACTTTGTTTGAAATCCATCAATTGAGTCGATTGAAATGATGCAGTGGGAAGCCATTGCCGGACGGGAGCAAGTACTGTTTCTTAGTGCGGGATGCACAATGCCAGCGATGAAAACAATTGTTATGATGATTCATTTACCACTGGAATGTAGGCACTTGGGGGGTTTGAGTTTCGCTGGAATGGATCAATCCAGGGGATTTCCTCATACCACCATTTCTGAATCTGGACGCACTTCACAGCATTCATGTCAAAGGGATTCAAAAACATCGCATAATGGATGGCAATAGGATTGTCAAGTGCCATGAACATCTCCGGAACACCTGCACCAGTTGTCTGTGCTTTGTATTCTGTGCCGACAATGAGGCCTGTCACATCGTCACCAAGTGGGTAATATCACCACCGATTCGCAGCTTTCCATGCTAACAATTGCTCACCACATTTATATGAATACATCCTCTAGTAAACATTCACATTACTGGGCTGATTCAATGATTTGAACGCATATTCCAATACCTTCTTGGATGCCAGAGGCACAGACTTTTGGTCATCCTTCTTCTCTCAGACAAGAAAGCCCTCCCAATACACAGGATGTAGGGGTAACACCTGTGCAGAAGTTCACTGAGGTGTGGCAACATGTTTTCTAAGTGTTGACATGAATGAATCTTTGAATGGGTTCTTTCCCATTGGTTGCTTTGATGGTCACCGATGGGGATCGTCATCGGAGGCTGAATTGTCATCTTGATTATAATTGTAATTGTCAGGTATTGTGCTGAGATCAGGATTGAGATCCTTGTTGTGGACAGATTGTCTCCTTCTTGTTGAACTGACACAAGGAAAACGAGAAGAAGAAGTGTGGCGACTGGGTGTCAGGATTTAAAAAGTCAGCAAGTGATTAGAATGAAACAATTGAAGAAGTGACTAAAGAAAAGTTAAATGATGGTATAGTAAATGAACCAAATAGTTCAGTCATAGGCAGAAAGTGTTAATATGAGTACAAGTATCATCGAGGTGTGAGTTTCTATTCTGTCAATGCTTCTACAATTTTGGCTTGTCCTGCCACCAAGGCTTTGAACTCTTTGGATCAACAGAAGCTCAGAACTGATGATAGCAGCTGATAACTATGCCGCTGGTTTGTTGACTGGGTTGTTTCGACCATAATCAACATTGCAATAAGCTATATAACCTTGGCATTTTGCTACTCATTTGGGCTAGTTTCTGGTAGGCAAAGATACTCTATTACCAATTACATGATCGCTATACACAGTGTCCTATTGCTGCCACTCTGCCATTCCCAACATTATACTTCTCAATGATTGATCTGAACTTCAGCAACTCTCAGTACATCCCGTCATGCCTGAATATGACCGATGTAATGATAAACTCAATAAAACACCAACACGAAACCCAATATCTCTCCAAAATACTCTAAAATATCACACATCCATCCACCCCCCACAGTGTCAGACATTTGCCCATCCCCAACCCAAATCCTTCAACAACTGTCTAGCCAGTATCTTCCATCCTCCCACTAACTACTTTCCAGCTGGGCAGTGGCTTGTATCATTTCAATTGGGCAAAGAGCCTGCAGCTGGAGTATTTAGAATGTAATTATACTAATGTAGCCAGGCCACATACCCATCTTCAACAATGCTTTGCTTGAGATTGTGTGACGGACTATGAGCACAGTATCATATAACTGCAACCAATTTCAGCTGCCTGACAATACTCCATTGAAGTTTTCTTCTGAACTTGTGGAAGCCTGAGTTTGTCGTTGGGAAGCTTCTGGGATTTTGGTCTTGTTAGTATTGTGGTATGTATCCTGGGCCGGGTAATTCCCATTGTATATAGTCGGCTTGCCACAAGCCTTAGATCTCTAGCTGTAATCTTACCTATACATTTACATCTATTATTACTAGGATCCACACTTCCAACAGTATTCCTATGATTACCATATATATGGCAATGAGGCCAAATACAGCCGCACCTACCCATACACTGGTATGGCTTTTTCAGTATACACATATGTTTCGCTTGTATGATTTCGCGTCTTTACCCCTTTTCAAATGCAGGACTGCACAGAAGAATCAAGACATCACCCTCCAAATCAGAATCAGAAGCATGACTACTGCAGAACCTAAATTATCATCATTCCATCATTCAATTGAGTCAGTTCAGGGTACCTGAGACGAGTTCAGAGACCAATTGGCTCCAAAATACGTCACTAGTTCCAATGAGGTTAATTACCATCCATCCAGGACATGACTATTCTACCCTGCCAACCAGAGAAATTGAATACGACAGATATATTAGAGTTTGTAACCAATTGTTACCAGCCAATTGAGGGTGATCATCAGTTGGAGAACATAATATCAATAATGCTATCGTACCCATGAATTGGCAATGTCGAGAAGTAAGCTGAAGTTGAGAGACAATTAACAAGTCAGCACAGTTACAACTACATACCTTCTGATTGAGTGTGCTGCATCAACCTCGATTGCCATGGACAGCTACAATTGTAGCAACGTTGCAGAAGCCCACCTGTGCAGGTATTCCATGGCCACTTACACCAACTGAGGAGGATGAGCCAACGAAAGATGCACTCATACTGTCGCAAACATCTGCATGAGCCAAGAGCACCTACAGAGATTAACCCCATGATGGAAACACTTCCTCGCCTGGAATAAGACTACAGCAGACAATGATTGCACAGCAGAAGTGCACTTATGGTTAAGACCAATACACCTCTGCCGTCCTCCTATGATGACAATGAAGACTTCTCAGAGCACAATTGTTATGGACAATCCAAGTCCACCTGCCAATTGTATCTAAAACAGTTCATACACACTACGATTGTGATGTACATGGAGAAAGGCACTGCATTTGAGCTCATCTCAATTGTGGTGCTTCCAGCTTGTTCATCATACCCAGACTGCATCGGTAACTTGGACTGCCATCAGATCTGGGAGACATTGCCACTTTGTGTCTTGAGGGCTGGGTATGATTTTGGTGTGAGACAGTTGGAAAATGACAATCTCGTGTTTGATTATTTGATATAATAATATTGTATTCACTCTACTTAGACTCTGACAGCTCCTTATTTCCCTCTGACAATCATGCATTTGTATATTGAACATTAGGCGCTGGTTGACAAACTGGATGTTCTCGTTGTGCCTATGATGGCTTATGATTTTGTACTTGGCCTTTCTTGGTCCCAATCTATGAATCCTGAAATTATCTGGTCAAAGAGCCAGATAATAGATTTGCGGATACCCGTTGGGAATCCCAGAAATGGGGAAACGATCACTTCGCGATGCCAGCATGTTGGAAGGGCAGAAGACCGTTCTTGTGAACCAACCCCGGCTGTATATATTCAGTTCTTGGGGGGCACTGCCATCCATGACCTACCTGATAGAGTGGTTGTCACAGCCCTCGACATATGAAATGACGCGGATGCTGGTCTGCTGGCAGCACCAACAATGCCACCAGGCATCACCTCAGGAAAACTAGGTGGCACAAGCCCTGGTCAATGCTGATTGGGTGAGCAGCAAGCAGCAGTGGTAGTTGAAGCAGAATGGGGTCTGCAGGGGTACCCTCAATAACTGCTACCTGGTTGCCTAGACTCATAGGGAGTACTTGGACAATGGGGCTTTGCCATATTCTGTTGAACCGGTGTCATCTGGGCTCCTGGGTTTTCTCTTCCACCACTTCCATCCTGTGTTTTAATCGATTGAGTAACATGGATGTAGCAGATTTAGAGCCATACAAAGGCATTCTGGTTTGCAGATTGGATATCATCCCCACCGACAAATGATATTTCATAGTGGTGAAGTACACATTGAAGCACCATATACTGAAAACAACATTTGGAAGCCCAGGCAAGAGATAATGTCCCTGATACAAAAGACAACAGTCCTACAGAAAGCTACTTTGTCCATGACAAGAGCTGTCATGGAAATTATACGAATTGGAGTTAGCAGCACAAGTAGGCACATCCCGGAGATGCACTAATGCATGGATATGTATAATAAGTAGCCTTTGTGACTATTGCGATATGCTGCAGGTGATTCAGATTTGTACCTGAGCAAATATACTTACTTTCCATGACAATCTACAAAACTAGCAATTGAGTGCAGAGATGCAGATATACGTACTGGCAGCCTTGTCATACTGAGTATAATCCAGGCTACAATGCAAAATATCAAATCAAGCAACTGGATGGCAGGGATTACATTACAAATTACAATTTTGAATTTGGTCAGAAGTTATATTGCCCGAAAGAACAAACCCGAATGAGTTTCCAAGCTTCACAACTATGATGACAGTTCATGACAACAACTCAAACTATGGATCAAGCGCTTCCAATCAATAATCCCTACAAAACTGTATAAAATTAGTCCCCAGGGGAGCAACAACAGTCGAATGAGGGGGATATCTGCTCCGGAATCATCACCACCACAGGAAACAATTCTTAGCCCAGAAGGGCAAGAACGAACCACTGGGAGACAGATTCATCAAACGAACAGGCTAGCAGCGCCAACTGCACCTCAGGGAGAATTGACTAGTGTACTCCGAGTATGAGGGTGAGTGCACCGTGTAATATGCACACAAACAAACCTAGAGACAAATGAACGATGATCACCGGTGGAAAGCCGTCAAGCTCACCCTGCAATGCATAATGCTAAGCTCACCTAATATAGAATTGACGTCCAGTATACCTGCAAGTGCACTGAAGTGATGTTGAGATTATCAATATCACCTGCACCATGTCGAACCACTGCAAATGTAGATACCAAAGGAGTTCCGAACAAATTTCTCAATAAGTACAGTATGGCTACTGAAGCAGTTCTGAATGAGATAATATATGATGCCAACAGGGGCACCGAAGTAGTTCTGATTGAGATACCGACAAACTGCAATGTGGCTACCGCATTGGTCCCAAACGACAGTGAATATGGCCACCAAACGTACTGAATAGCCTATTGAATGGCATCATTACAGAGAGTCAAGATCGCTACCAACAGATTGTAGCCGACATCTGACAGCGACGGATATTACTGCAGAAGAATTACACATCTAAATGATGAGGATTACCGGGAACCTACCATACCAAGCCACTGACCAACACACATACTGCATGGGGTACCAAAGGATCTAGGAACTATCATGCAACGGCATACCAAATTAGCTTCCAATCATCCTTACCAGCGGCTAACCGAATGACAACGAAGAAATAGACAGATATTCCACCAAAGTTGCCTACCGAAATGGCCATGGGAAAGTCTACCAAGACCACATCAAAGGTATCATCCAAATGACTGGTACTAAGAAGTTAATCACCAAGACCCTACTGAATTCCGTATGAAGAGATTGTAAGATCTCCAAATGCAATGTACAAAGCGGCTGTCTCAGAGCAGACACACTCTTGTTACGTGGTGAGTATGACCTACCGAGGTTTTAACATGCAAGATATGGAACAATGATATGCCACCGATGTGCAGTTCATTTGGCTTTAATTCTGCCATGGCCACCACGGGTAATACATGCAAATCACACCTACGATGCCAGGAGCGGAAGCTCACATCATTGTCCAATGTGAAAACAAGATGCATAGTCAACTGTACAATGCGAATGGTGAACCGAATTACCTGTCGTAGCCTCATTGAATCCCCATTCCAAATCAATTACAATCACAAATTCCAATTACACTGCTACCAAGCCATAATGGCAATTGACAATCAATGTGATGGAGAAGTCATCGACTGAGCAATGAAGTATCAACAGTAGGAGAAAGCCATCTCAGACCAGTCAAGTCCCACCGACAAGTCAAAGGGGCCCATGCATGCAGTCTACGGAAACACGCCATGAGAAGTCAATCAAAAGCCTACCAAGAAGTCAAGAACATCTGCACAACTTAAGTTGGTTTGAAAGGCACATGAAACCCTTCCAGACACTCCGGTCAACCTCACCAGTGCTTCTGGGTACAGCCAGATGCTTCCAGGCCCCCCTGGAGCAATGCAAAGTGCTTGCAGACTCTGCAAGATCATTCTCAGGTGCTTCTGAAAGCACCTGCAGTTGTGAGGGCTCATTCAGAATGCAATGAAATGTGACATATACAATAGTCACATTGTTGAGAAGCTGACACCTCTACGCATGTCAGCGTGAGTCTTTATGAGCAACTGAGACCTCTGTGTAGCTCCGCTGGAGTCTTGTGGCAGGATTCTCACAGGGTTGGTTCATAGGGTTTCATAACAGAAGGCATTTCATCTATTATGTTTCTCTATGTTACAGTCTCAAGCTTCACTACATCATAATGTGGCATGTAATATCAATCTTGATCTCCACATCAGCAAAATGTATTTCAGTTACTGGGAGCCTTCAGGAGTGTCTGAGAGGATGTGGAGTGTAAACATAGAAGAATCAATTTCAGGAGAGTATCAGTCCCTAGAAGGGTATTCAGGCCGGCCTTGGGAGTTACTGCGAGCTCAGATGACTTGTACAGTATTTCCATGCAAGTGATTATGATAAGTTCAGGAACATATCGGAGTGCCAGAGAGAACTTTAGTTGAACCTTGGAGTCTTGCCGAACCAACATCGGAATCACAAGCAAACCCTGAAAGATGCCTGGGCTCTTATCGATAATCGTTCAGAGGTGTACTGATGTGATCTGAAACAGTCCAGAAGTATACGAGGAATCTATTTTTCTCAACGGTAAATACAATGTATGGAATATTGTTAATCATCACTTGAGAATCATACTAGCTATGATCTTTTTCAACATTGTGTATTTTGCCTCGCTACATTAAGTAACCAAAGAAAAAAGTGAGTGATTGAAACATAAATGCAGATACACCAAAACAATTACCCAACTACGCAATCAAATAATATCCAGCAAACATGGTGCCAATGTGATCTGCTACATCTCCCATCTTGTCAGGGCGAATGAAAGCAGGAACACACCATTCATCAATGGCACAATGAAGCTGGAACATCAGCAACAACTCTAGTTTCCGTCTGAAACACCCGGGTGTTCCGGACGGCTCTGACGGCTCTGGCGGAACCTCGTACCCTCTGACGGAGAATCAGACGCGACGGGTCGTGTGGCATACCTCCCTTGCGGCATCTATTATACCATGCCTCTTATTCTTGCAACGCGTCGCATTGTATATTACGCTTGCCGCTCCGGCGTCAGGCTTCCTTTACTTTGCGTCCGGAATGTGGTGGCGTATACCCACCATCAGAACGACACGTATGTTACACTCTTCGCAGGGGTTGCAGTTATGCAGTAGCCGTTTACACAACGCCTGGCGATGTTTATGCCTTTCTTCGGCCGATAGCCACATGACGCACTCTCATTTATGTTTAGCTTTGAGATTTGTCACTTATTGCAATACAGTCTTCGCTTCGGATACATAGCTTGCCGTTGCATTTGCTTCGCCATTATCGTATTTTACATGTCTGAAATATACTGTCCAATCTTCACACTCTCTAGTACTATGCCCTCAGTCCTCCACATTCTGCGTTGATCCATCATCGGCTTG